>VTLG01012371.1_pt1 | contig 21577 bp, 43 predicted proteins | sample 4694571 | NCBI WGS metagenome assembly VTLG01 (sample SAMN12604809, study PRJNA352737) | marine metagenome | biome: ENVO:00000447; feature: ENVO:00000209|ENVO:00000569|ENVO:01000036; material: ENVO:00002151; isolation source: viral sequences binned using virsorter ... | reverse complement strand
TTAGTGCAGAAGTAGAAAGGTTGACTATTGAGAATAATGCAACTGATCGAACTAATTTAATCAGGGATGTAGAAGCAAATAGCGAACAAATAGATGAGATTATAGATTACATTGTAGAGGTTGAAGAAGACGGTGGCAAAACTATAGACGAAATATATGAAGAGATAGACACATTGCATGAAGAGACTGCATCAATGGCCCAACATATGATGGCTATTATAAAGCTGCAAGCAAGAGTGGCAGTTTTAGAAAAAACAGTAGAGTTTACCCGTAACGACGGGATGTAGATATGGACCCTCTGACAATAATGGGGATTGTGAAATCCTCTTTAATGGCTGGCAAAACCGTTGCAAGTTTGTCTAAAGAAATAGGCCAGTTTTTTGACGCAACAGATAACGCGAAAAAGAAATTACAAAAAAAAGGTATTACTACTAAAGATGTGAACTCAGTAGCATACGCAAGGTGGGAGACAGAATTAAAAGCTGCCCAAGCTGAAGAGGAATTAAAAGAGTGGATTTGTGATCCAAGAAATGGACTAGGACCATCCCATTGGAAAACTTTGTTAAAGATCCGAAGGGAAGTTTTAGCAGAAAAACGCGAAGCAGAGCGTCTAGCAAGGCGTGAGGCACAAGAAAGGGCTGACTTTGCACTTACCATAGCTGGGATTGTTTTGCTACTCACGGCCTCTTTTGTTGGCTCTACGGCATGGTTGCATTATCAAGAATGGATTGATGTGAGAGATTGGTTTAGATGATTATACCGCCACAACAAAGAAATGATCAAATTAGTATTATGTCTCCTTTTCAAATTAATGAGGCAGAATGCAAAAAAATTATTGATCTGCACGAAGATCCAAAAAATCTCCATCAGAAAGGAAAGGTACAGGATCAAAAGGGAAATGTCGTTGATTTAAATATGAGGGAAACTGACGTTTATATAATCGATGAAAGCTTTAAGTGGCTAGATGGTTTATTATGTGAAGCAGCTTTCGAAGCAAACAAACTATTTCAGTTTAATATAAGCGGAATTTTGGAAAGGCCGCAATTGCTTCATTACACAGCCCCAAGTAACGGCTACGATTGGCACTTAGATGTTGGTAACGGAGATCAATCATGCAGAAAAATTAGTATTTCTATCTTATTGAATAACAATTATGTCGGTGGTGACTTGTCTTTTTTTATGGATGGTGAGGACACTTTAGATGCTGAAATGGGTAGTGTTGTTTGTTTCCCTGCTTTTGTGCCTCATAAGGTAAATCCATTGACAAAGGGTGAAAGGTGGTCATTGGTGTGTTGGATTACTGGAGATCCGTTTAGATGATTTATGTTTTGATTTTTTTACATTTTATAAACACAGATAATCTGAAATATTATCAGATCGGCACTTATTCGGACAAAGAGCAATGTCTAGCGCAGGCAGAAAAGGCAAAAATACTGGTGACGCACAACAGCATGAAGGTAGCTTGCCTAGAGGTGAAGAACCTGTAATTATCGAACATGGCAAGAAGTGGGCTGCTTACGATAAATTTGGCAAATTAATTATTCTTGGTTATAATAGGCGCATATGTCAGGAGTATGCAGATGCCCAAACAAAAATACGACTTAAACGACAACGGAAAAATAGATCCAGATGAGCGTGAGATTATGCTTGATGATCGCCGTAGGCAGGTTTTGGATGCTGATGCCAAGCGTGATGCACAACGTAGAATGGCATGGTTTAGCTTAACTGGGATGCTTTTGTTTCCGTTTGGTGTAGTATTTACAGAGTGGGCAGAGCTGCCTAGAGCGTCAGAAATGTTAAGCAGTATGAGTAATATATATTATGTCAGTATTGCTGCTATAGTTGCGGCTTACTATGGTTTTACAAACATGGGTAAAAAAGAATGATAGATAAACTTATAGAACCTGTCAGTGGTTTGCTTGGCAAGGTAATACAAGACAAAGATCAAGCTGCTAAACTAGCACATGAAATAGCAACCATGAGCGATAAACACGCTCAAGAACTAGCTATGGCTCAGTTAGAAATACTCAAGGCTGACGCAAAGGGAAATTGGTTTCAAGCTTCGTGGCGGCCACTGATTGGTTGGATATGTGGTATTTCTCTTGGCATAAATTATATGGTTGCGCCCATAGCTATGGGGTTCGGTGTAGTTATTCCGCAAGCTGATATGTCAGTTATGATGCCTCTTCTTTTAGGAATGCTTGGAATTTCTGGAATGAGATCGTTCGATAAACTTAACAAAACGGATAGTAAAAAATGAGAGAAATAGACGAAATAATTATTCACGCTACAGCAACTAATCCTAGCTGGATGGCAGACAAACCTGTTAATGATGTTGTCGCAGAGATTAGGCGATGGCATGTTGATGAGCGCAAGTGGTCTGACATAGGCTATCATGCTGTAATTCATAGGGATGGCGAAATAGGATACGGACGGCCTGTAGAGCGTACAGGAGCGCACGTAGGAGGCCGAAACAAGACAACTATAGGTGTAAGTCTAGTGGGTGGTAGAGGTGGCGTTGCTGATGGCAATTTTAGTGACAACTTTACTCCAGAACAAGAAGCATCTTTACGTCAGCTTATTGAGGATTATAAAAAGCAGTTTCCAAGCATAACCAAAGTGTCTGGACATAATGAGTATGCTTCTAAAGCCTGTCCTTGTTTTTCTGTTAAGGCTTGGTTATAGAACATAAGTGACCAGAGTAGTTTTCTGTTTTCTCACATTAACAGTCAATCCTGCTTTTTTTGCTACTCTGGTCGCACGATTGTTTTACTTGAAACATTATTTAAGCATAGGCCACCAAGGTTTGATACCTAGTTTTCTTTGTTTATGTATCCAATGCCTGTTAACAAAAACACCTCTAGCTTTTCGAACCTTTTCAAAAAGATCATCATCATAAATATATTTTAATTTTACCCGACGATCTTCCATAGGATAAAAGTGTACTAAAGGCTGACCAAAATCTATTCTTAATTTTCTGTAAGTATTTCGCGGATAATAGAAGAAAAGGTTTGTGGAAAACTGCATATCAAAAACAATGTAGCCAGAAGGAATGTACATATCGATCATCGCAAAAGGTGACGGGGCCATTACAAATTTTGTTTCTTCTTTGCATCGTACATACATGGGCGTTTGTAATTTAACTATTTCAAAGTTGCCCCTGTCACATAGCTCTGGTGCTTGAAAGGTATGGGAAGTTATATGAGCTTCTCTACCGCTGGGCGGGTTGAAAGAAATACTTTCTGGAGTAATTTCTACAAAAAATTCGAACCAAGATTTTAGTGTCAAACTGTTTTTTTGTGTTTCGATATTTGCGTAACAAGTTGAAAACTCCCCTTCCTCTTGGTTCTTTGGTTTCATGCAAAGTTTTTTATCTTTGTTGGTAATAACCAATGGTTGCACATTAGACAGTTCTTCTTTGAGAATTACTTCTAAGTTAATTGGCTTTATTTTATTCCATATAACCATTAAACTACCTTGGTCTTCTGACCCTGCTTTTTGACCCGCCAATCTATATCATATCTTTTGGCGTAAGTGTTGACCTTCGACAAGGTGCAGCCAAGTATTTTAGCTGCTTGTGTCTGTGTGTATCCGCTTTCTGACAATGATTGCAGCGCTTCTACACGTTCTCTTTTATGCCGTTGCAACATTTCGTTCCATTGTTCCATTATATATTTACTCCTCTTTGTCTTAGTTTAGATGTCAATTCTTTTAGTTCTTCTCTTGCTCTAAACAAATCTTGTTTAACATTTGGATGGGCGTCTAATCTGTATTGTTCATCTTGAAGCCTATCCACTAACTGCCGTAAATGCCTCAGTAAGCTTGCATCTGCAGGGTTGAGATTATGCCTGTATCCCATAGTGTCACCAAGGCCGCAAAACAGGTTTAACTAATCGTGACGTAACTTCGCTAACATCACAATAACCTTCTTGAGCGTTTATTTGATCGTAGAGCGTACCGTTATTTAAAAGTACACTCCAACAATCTTCTTCATTAGGAAACCAAATACTGACATACATTGTATGCTCAAGTACTTGATAGCCTAGCGTCAACAGTGTCCAGTAATCCATTTAAATGTCCTTTTTTCTTCTTCATCTAAACTGTTAAGCATTTTTGGTTGCAATTTTGATTGCCATTTCATGCGGTGTTTTTTTGCTTGTTGAACTTGATAATTTTCAATTTTTAGCCATTGTGTGGTGCTTTCTGTTACTTTATCATTACCAAGGTGTTGCAAGAGTTCTAAATGTCTTTTTGCAAAGGCTTCTGCTTTTGGGCATTTTTTCTTAACAATACTATCGTGTAAATGATATTTTGTTGTCGCTCCAAGTTTGTTGTATTTTTCAACAGCATCTTTAGTAGGCGCAAACGGTAAGTTAGTAACATCGTTGTTTTTAGGTACTTTAAGCACCATTTCAGTCTGATTTTTTTTAAACGACATTCCTAAACCGCCTTGTTTGTTGAATAACGGTGTCAAAACTTTTATTAATTCTGTTTCTCTTGCTCCTGCTTCTTCATCGTCAAAATGAACTTCTACCGCTAGTTGCTTAACGTGTTTAAACCAATCTTTTTCAGAATGTTGTTTAAAGCGTTCTTTGAGGCGTGCAGTTTTTCCCACATAAAGTGGAATGAATTTATCATTGTCTTTGTCTAAAAAAATATAAACATATCGGCATGTAACGGTATATTCTTTTGTATGCCAATCTTCAAAGTTCTTCATATCTTCAACAGTAAAATGAAAAGTATTTTTTTCTAATGACCTGACATACTGGCGAAAAGCCTCTTCTCTTTCGAAGTCAGTAAATTCATCAGGCTTTTTAGATATTTTTTGATAAGCCCAATGAAATCGCAAAGTGTTTTCTACTTTTATGCTGTCTATTATTCCTTTCTTGTAATCAGATTTTATCTCTTCAATAGTTTCCATTACAAATCCCCCCACTTTATTGGTTTCTCTTCACCAGTGTCAGGACAGTCAAAGTAACCATCCGCACCTCTATCGTGTGGGTATTGCTTTCTAATTTCTTCCAAAAATGTTTTTTCATCAGGCGCTTGGATCATGCCAAAGTAAACGCCGTATTCACTGTCAAATGTAAATTCATAGTCTTTTTTTATCTTTTTTGACATTGTTTTGTTCCTTCTCTTTCTTTCTTCTCTCTATATAATCATACCAACATTCGTGACGCATAGTGGCGCAGCCGTAGCAATCACAGTCGGGGTTTTCGTAATCTTCTTCAAAGTATGGATTTTCCCAAGGCTTCATGTGTAACGCTCCTTCCAACAATCGTAAGCAAAGTCACCATCATCTATAGCTGCTAGACTAATAGCTTCGTCTATTTCGTAGCCGTATTCTTTTTCGATGTATGTGCGAACACGCTTTGGTATGTCTTTTTGCCGCTTGGTTTCGAAGTTTTCCCAGAACATTTCTATGTTTTCTGCGCAGCCATCTCTGTCTACATCACCATAAATTTCTATCTTAAACTCATGGCCTCTGATTTCTAATGTTATGTCAGTGTTAAATTGTGTCATGCTTTTTTTCTCCTGTTGGGAAGGGGCTTAAAGCCCCTCCGTTGGTGACAATGGAAAAACCTTTTTATGTTCATCCAATATTTGTGTTGCTTCTGCGTATGGCAGGGCGGCTAAAGAATGGGTGTATGCCCTTTCTTCGGTTACTCCGTAGACGATAACCCATAGATCGTCTGTGGTTGTCCAAGTGCCATCTGCGCGACTTGGGTTTCTGGCGCGTGTATAGCGAAACTCTGGTGAGTTGATTGCGGCAATGAACTTTTCTCTATCTGTTTCAAAGTGTCTGTCCATGAAGTTTTTTCTGTTTGTCATTTGCTTTTCCTTTTTCCTATACAATGACGGTATCATAGATGATACATACCTGTCAACACTTGTAGATAAAATAATTAAATTTTTTTATGAGGGGGGCTTATGCCCCACCTTCTGCTTCATCACTTAAAGAGAATTGTTTCTTTTTCTCTTCGATGTTCACAACATTGAGTGTGAACTTAACGTGGACGTTACCACCTTGCATCGAACTGACGCTGTAGTTGCAAGGACACGTTCTTAGCCAATCTAAGATCGGATCTAAATCTTCGGCTTTAACTATCAGCATTAGATTGCTCCTTCTGTTGGTCTGCTACTTCATCAAGTCGGTTCATTAGAACTGACAGGGCTACACCTAAATCTTTGAGCGATGCTTTTTCTGCGCACTCTTTGATGGTTGTCCAAGGATGATTATACTGAGGGCTTGTGACCTGCGGTGCTTCGCTAGGTGTATTGAATTGCTCTGCTATCTCAGCATGTGATTGTGAAACAACCCGACACTTGTTTAGCCACTTCATCAGGGCGTCTTTGCTAACTGGCACTTCTACAAGCGCCATGTCTTTACCCCAAGCTTTTTTGGCATCGGCTTGTGTGCCTGTCCATTCGCCTTTGTTGTTAGTATATAGTCTCATTACACTTCTCCTTCTTCATATTCTCCGTCCTCTATTGGACAGGATTTATCAAAGGCTTCTATAGCCTCTATTAAACTTTGACCTGTGCCATCGAAACGATGTATACGTTGCGTGGACATGTCCATAATTTCTGAGCAAGACAGCACCCCATGATTGCTGACAGTTGTGGTGTAGTGCTGAACGATAGATAAGGTTCTACCGTTATGCTCAATCATAATTTGATTGTAAGTGCTTCGGTTGTAGCCGTTAACCTTACATTCCTTTGCTAATTCTGTAGTCATTACACTTCTCCTAAAATTTCATCATCATAAACTTTAAAACCTTTGGCACGATCTATGCCGTACTCTTCGCAAATGCTGTTAATTTGCCAAGTGCAATGCTTCCTAGTGTTTGCCGTACCCCACTTACGCACCTCTTCGCCGTTAACGTCAAAGTACATATTATATCGCCATGCGCCGTAAGGATTTTTTACTTTCTTGGTTTCGCACCAAAGTTTAGCGCCGCGATAGTCGTAAATGCTTTCTTTGTACATAAATGTTTGGCCTACTTTTTTGGGTTTATGTGTCATTGGTTTCTCCTTTTTTCCTTATAATTATAAGTATCACAGGTGATACACTATGTCAACACATGTATATAAGTTTTTTTAATTAATTTGCAAAAAAAGTAAAAAAAGTTACAAAAACCTATGTTTAAAGTAGAAATAGAAGTTTCTGGACAGCCGATAGGCAAGGGTAGGCCAAGGTTTACCAAGGAAGGACACGCATATACCCCTGCAAAAACACGGGAATATGAGCAACGCATACAGGCCGCAGCTTGGGCTAAAATGCAGGAAATGAAGCTGAAACCGACAGGCAGGTTTTGTCATCTCAAGGTTATAGCTTTTATGGAGATACCTAAATCATGGCCTAAGATCAAAAGGCTAGAGGCAGAATACGGAGCAATCAAACCTATTTGTAAACCTGATCTGGATAACATTGTTAAAGTTGCCAAAGACGGTATTAGCGGTATGGACGGTATTATCTTAGACGATAAGCAGGTTACAAGTATCGAAGCGCAGAAAGTTTACTGTCACCCTGATAAGGGCGCATTGCTTTATATCTGCGTTACTTGGACGTAAGACCAATCAGCACCGTATAGTTCACGCCATTTTTTCTTATCATCATGTATTGCGCAATCTTTGGATTTATCCCACAGTGCTTGGTGATGTCCATCACATAAGGGTATGGCCTTAAGGTCACTAGATTTTGTTGTGCCATACCTGTCATGGATAACGTGGTGCGCTGTTGTCGGACTAAGCTGCACCTGTCCAAACTTCTGACAGACACAGCAACGCATAGATCTTATCTTATCTAAATGCTTTGCGTGTTTTTTCTTTGTTTTTGTTTTTAAACCTAGCGGTGGTCTTTTAGCTAAGTTACTCATAGTTATCCCAAGGCCAATGTTCGTTTAAATATCCATGTAATTCAAGAATAGATTTTTTTCCCAAATTAGTAATTTTGTTAATACTTATTTGTCTTATTTTTTTTCTATGCTTCGGGTTGTTTAGGTCTAATATTCTTTTTTCTTTTGGAGCAATTCTTTCGTGTATTTTTTTATCCCAACAATTACTTTTGAATAAATTATTATCAAATTTGTTAGCCAAGCAATTCAAAATTCTTGTATTATTTTTTAATTGCAGCAATCCTTGCACCCAGTCGATTTCTCCTCTTTGTTTTTCATATTCTTCAATGGTAAACTCATTGCCATCTCTTGTTTCGATAACAATTTTTTTCTTAACTTGTATCTCTGGTTTTCTGGAAAAAGGACCTTCTGTTGGACAGACAGATTTCAAAGACAAACTTAATTTTTCTGAAAATTCATCTCTTTCTATTTGTTCTTCTATATTCATACTAAATTTTCTCCCTTAAAAAATGTAAAGTTTTCTACTGGCAGGTGCGCCACAATTTCACGATCATCCGCAGGGTTGCGGCGGTTATGTGAGGTAGGTGACATTCTAAAATCACCTGTCATAACGTACTCTTGCAAATCGACATAACCAACCGCATCTTGCCATTGTACCACAAACAGACATGGAAGTCGCGTTACTCCGTACATTGTTTGCCAAGCAACAAGCTTAGTCATACTAATCATTGCTGTAGGATATTTGTCTTTCGAACAGTTTAGTTTTCGTAGTTCGATCAATGCTTTAGGCTTTCCATCTTTGTGTGCAATAAAATCAAACTGTGATAATTTTTTCTGCCGATACATTTCACACTTCCATTTTTTGCACAAAAAATCGGCAAGCTTTTGTTCTACCAGATAGTCATTTTTGTTTTCGTATATCGGTTTGGATTGGGTCATATCCTATAGCCTCTGCTAGTTTTTCCATAGACATCTCAAAGTATTGGTTAAATTCTTTTTGATCCATTTCATCAAAGTTGATGCTGTCGATCATTCTCATGTGTGCGCTTGCCAAGCTGTTCCAACGCATCTTAACGTAACCACATGCCCACTTTAATTCATTGTGCAGATGCTCTGCGGTAGGCCAACGCCCTGTAGCTTTAACCACATTACTTAGTGTTACCCAATACAAGCTGTGCTGTGGGTTAGACCGTTTTCCTGTAGCTTTCAGATTGTAGACTTGCCCCTGCTTTGCTTCTTCTAGCTGTTGACTGTCATGCTCAGAGACAGGCAGTAGTTGCCCATCTCTGATGTAGACTTGGATTTTAGAATGGTATTTCGTCATCGCCTAAATCATCTGCTACTGACTGTCCTTCAGCCATTCTGTTGTTTTGGTTAGATACTTCAGCAACAGTTTTAGGTGCGCCCTCTATCGTAGCGCCCAACTCTACTTTGTAAGCTTGTATCTTTAGGTAGGTTTTGTCGTTATAGACACTGGTTTTAAAATCACCATGCACTGTAACCTGTTTACCTTTTGTTAGATAGGGTGCGATGCCCTCACGATTGTAAGCTACATCAAAGAAGATTGCTGTTTGATTTTCTCCGTAGCCTTCGTTAACCGCAACAGAAAAGGTAACAAACTTCCCTGTGTCCGTCTGACGAACTTCACCGTCCTTGGTAAGACGCCCGAATATTGTAATAACTTTCATATCATTAACTCCACTTTTCTTTTGTTATGCGCTTCTACAACAGCTTCGTATTGGGGTTCTGTTATATCTGCGCTGTTTAATAAATTTTTGTAACGCTTTTCATTGGCAATAAATTTGTCCATGTTACAATCTTCATAGAATGTAATAGCAGCATCTACCCTAGCTTCTGTGTCTAGGTTCATTATTTTTTTAGGCATAGCCTCTTCTAATTCATCTGCTTCTGCTTGGCTATAAACGTGACCATGCAATCCGATTAGTTTTAAGATTACCCTGTCTTTAGCACGTTTCTCTGCCATAGCGTATGGGTAATTGTTTTTGTTGTTGTAGGGTGTAGCTTCGCCAATAGACCATTCAGTGTTTTCACCCATATGACCAGTAACACACATGACAGCGTGTTTTTTACCTGCGTCACTTTCTATTACAACTGGTGCGTCAAAGACAATATTGTTTAGATATGCAATCTTTTCACACGCTTTATGCAATATTACAGGCGTACCATGACAATCCCATGTAGCTTCTTCTGGTGTTAAGTTTGCTTCTTTAAGAACTTCTAATAATCTAGGCGGTAGTGTTTTCTGTTTAGGCATCTTCCTTCTCCTTATTCTTTTTTAATCCTGCTAGGACACCATCTTTTTCCCATGCGTCATATGCTTTGTCGATTGCATCATCTAATATCTTGTGTGCTTCAACAGGAAACATAGGCGCACCAGTGTCTAGTGCTTTCATTGTATATTCATTGATTGCAGTCGCTATAAAAAGCTTGACTGTAACCTGCGGTGGTCTTTTATGTTCTGACATTTTTTTATCCTTTTTCCCAAAATGTATCTTGCGTTTACCATAAATGTATCGTAGACACAACCCTAATAACACAGATAAGGAAAAAAATTTATATGGAAACAATGCTTACACTACAAGATGTGCAGGCTTTATTGAAAGATGAACGTCCTGCAGATGTATGCAGTAAGACAGGCTTATCGCGTCACACTGTATATAGAATTAGAGATGGAGAATTTGACGATGTTAAATATACGACAGTAAAAGCTTTGTCAGATTACTTTAAATATGATTAAATAAAAAAGACCCCCTACCGAAGCAGAGGGTCAATCTAAAGAGAAGTGAAACAACCAAAGACCGAAAGAAAGGATGCCTCATGTCGCATTATATGACAGCACTAGCTATGAAGCAAACTAATTTAAAGCCTGCGACAAAAATAGTACTATACTGGATTGCAGACCACCATAACGGAGAAACAGGTGAATGCTTCCCAAGCATTAATCGACTTGCGCAATTATGTGAGATGTCAAGGCGATCTGTAGAGACACATATACTGACGCTTGAACAAGAAGGTTTATTAGAAAGAAAAGCACAATACAGGGAAACAGGCGGTAAGACAACTAATAGTTACATATTAGAACTCTCTGGAACTCCTTGGAACTCAGACGATGCGCAAAATCTGCGTATGGGTAGCGAAAAATCTGCGCATGGGGATATGCAAAATCTGCGCATGAATAACCTAGTAATAAATAACCTTGGAAATAAACCTAATAATATAGATCAATTATTTGAAGAATTTTGGAGCTATTATCCAAGAAAGATAAACAAGATAGCAGCAAAGCAATCTTTTATGACAGCCATTAGTAAAGCTAAACCAGACGTTATTTTAGATGGCATAAAAGCATACGCAGAAAGCATTAAACATTTTTGCAATCAGGACATGAAGTTTGTTCCACATGCTAGGACATGGCTACGTCAAGAGCGATGGACAAATGAAGTAGAATTAGCAACAGTAAACATTCAAGATAAAGTTTTGCAGGAGATGATGCATGAGAAATGAAGAGTTAAAAGAAATGTTCCTATCAATGTTAGGACGTTTGAATGCACCTAGAGCTATTACAAACAACAGTGAGGGCATGAAGAAAGAAGCTGAGATACTCACAAATGTAGTTATTAAGACAGCGCCTACGAATGGATACAAGGATTGGTTTAGTGATTTTGAAGAGGCAGTGCTTGGTAATTTGGAAACTAGAACATGGCCTACAATAAAAGAAATGCACAAAGCAGCTAAACAAATAGCGCCAAGGCGTCCTGAGTTTCGTGATTTGACAGGTGACAATAAATATCAACCTGATCCATACAAAATAAATGCAGGTAGAATTAAACGTGGAGAACCAGTAGATGAACATTACATAAATGGAACAGAAGCTAGAAAGTTATTGAATAAGGGGTTAGTTACAGAGGCAGATTTACAACCATATAAAGAAGCATTGACAGCTATTCATAATTACTAAAATATGGTAGTGTGTCATCAGGGCGTGTTTTTTCCACCTCCCTGATTAGATGCGCCTCAATAAACCCAACTGCCCTTCGGAGTTGCTTCCTTTTTTCCATAAACTTCGGGGGGCTTTTTTTTACGAACAAACTAGGTTATATTATATGGATATAGACGCACCCTGTTAGGACGGACATATGAGTACAAAAGAAGAACAAAAGTCTAAAGTAGAAGGATCTGGTAGAAAAAAAGGAACAGGCAATAAAGTTCCAAGACTACTGAAAGATGCTATATTAGAAGCTGCAGATAGGGCAGGACAGAATATCGTTTTAGCTAGATATGATGATCCTGACAAAGCAGATCCTAGATTTGTAGAGGAAGCCAAAAAGGAAGGTATGATTTCTTACCTAGAACATCAGGCTATAGAAAATCCACAATCATTTATGTCACTCATGGGCAAAGTGTTACCTATGCAGGTCAAAGCAGAAGTAGATGGTGGGCTTGAGCATGTGGTAAGATTAAAATGGAAAACGTAATAGAGATTGATTACAAGCCGCGCAAACATGCAAGAGATTTTCACGATAGGAAAGAACGGTTTGCTATAATAGTTGCGCATCGAAGGTTTGGCAAAACAGTAGCGGCAGTCAATGATTTAATTAGAGCATGTTTTTCTGTTGAAAAAAAAGATGTCAGGGTGGCATACATAGCCCCATATCTTTCACAAGCAAAAGCTGTAGCTTGGGATTATGCTTTAGAATACACAAAAGACATTCCAGACAGAAAGATCAATAACAGCGAACTAAGGATTGATTTTAGCAATGGAAGCAGATTTCGCCTCTATGGTGCAGATAATTATAATGCTATGCGCGGTCTTTATTTCGATGCAATAGTTTGTGATGAAATGGCAGACTTTCCTGCTTCAGCTTGGCCTACAGTTTTACGTCCAGCAATAGCAGACAGACATGGTAACTGTACATTTATCAGTACGCCAAAAGGTAAGAATGAGTTTTGGGAACTTTGGCACGATGCACAAGACAATCCAAACTGGTTTACGGCAATGCACAAAGCATCGGAAACAAATATTTTAGAAAAAGCAGAACTAGATGAAGCCAAGCTTACAATGGGAGAAGATCGTTACGAACAGGAATTTGAGTGTTCGTTCGAAGCAGCAATACAGGGTGCATATTACGCAGTAGAGATGAAGAACGCTACAAATGAGGGCAGAGTAACAAATGTTCCATATGATCCTGCGATGTCAGTAATTACAGCTTGGGATTTAGGTATAGGTGACAGTACAGCTATTTGGTTCTGTCAATTTCTTGGCGGTGGTGAGGTTAGAGTTATTGATTATTACGAAAACAGTGGGGTAGGGCTAGATCATTATGCAAAGATGTTAATAGATAAAGATTATCACTACGAACAGCATATTCTACCGCATGATGTACAGGTTAAAGAACTTGGTACAGGCAAAAGCAGGTTAGAAGTGCTGGACGCACTTGGCATACGGAACATAGAGATAGCACCAAAACTTGCAATCGAAGATGGGATACAAGCTGCAAGAACAATGATACCTAGATGTTATTTTGATGAAAATAAATGCAATCGTGGTATTGAGGCATTACGTCAATATCGCAGAGACTTCGATGAAAAGAACAAAACATGGCGCGGCAGACCATTGCATGATTGGACATCACATGGCGCAGATGCTTGGCGGTACATGGCTGTGGGTTACAGTCCAATACAAACGTGGGGTGAACCTATAAGAAGGAATTTGCGTGGCATCGCATAATGTGTTAGGGTGCATTAAAGATTAGGAGATGCACATGGCAAAACGTGGTCTATATTCAAACATCCATGCAAAACGTAAACGTATAGAAGCGCAGAAAAAAGCAGGAAAGAAACCAGAAAAAATGCGTAGAAAGGGTGCAAAAGGCGCACCAACAGATAAAGCATTTAAGGCTGCAGCTAAAACTGCTAAGAAACCCACAAAGAAAAAAGGAAAAAAGTAATGCCTCATGGAAAAGGAACTTATGGAAGTAAAAGAGGAAGGCCACCAAAAAAGAAGGGTGGTAAGAAAAAGGGCGGTAAGAAGAAGTAAATGGCTTACAAACTAATAGACGGTAAGCTTACAAAAGTAAAAGAAGAAGAGCGTCAGGCAGCATACAGACCATCAAGCCCACAAAGTCAAGCTGTTCGTGGAGGCGGTGGTGGTAAAGGATCTGCAAAAGATATAAAATTTGCAGACGGAAAACCTACTCAAGCGCAGCGTGACAGAATATTAGCTAGTCAAAACGATAATTCATTTGGATATTACGATATGAACACAGGCAGATATGTTCCTGCGTTTATCGATATGTTTGATGGCGGTGGTATGAATACTTCTGGAGATACTTTTCAAGGGGCAGGTCTTTACAGTGCGGCACTCAATGCAATGAACGTAGCTCCATATGGTTACAACAGGCCAAGAACCTATGCACAGGCAGGTATGGAAAACAGGCCAACAGGATTACCCCCTTCACAGCCAACTACAACAACTGCAAACGTAACAAGTAATGAGTTGCCCCCTGCAAACATAATGGGAACTGATGCAAACATGGGTGTAGGAACAATGCCGCCAAAACCAATGTTAAATCCAAATCCTGATATATACGATAATGTTGACATAAAAAGTGTGGTAGAGCCATTGATACAGGGATTGTTAATGCCAGAATTTCGACAGGTGCAGCCACAGGAAATGATAGCAATGATGCGTGAACAGGAGATGCGCCGCAGAAATCAACTACCAACTTTATTAGGCTAAGATGGCTAAGAAAAAAGATAGTCGTTTGGAACGTGCAGGAGTAAGCGGCTACAACAAGCCAAAGCGAACACCTAATCACAAAACTAAATCACATATCGTTGTTGCTAAAGAAGGTGACAAAGTAAAAACTATAAGATTTGGTCAACAGGGCAAGACAGGCGATAAAAAAATGACTAAACGTGCTAAATCTTTCAAAGCAAGACATGCAAAGAATATTTCTAAGGGTAAGATGTCTGCAGCATACTGGGCAAATAAGGTGAAATGGTAATGGACGCCAGAGACAGATATGCACAAATGACAGGTGATTATAAAAACGCTTATAGGTTGCTGGAAAGTGATAATGAAGAAGGATATTACTATACTGACAAGATGATGGAACGTGCAGTCGGCCTGTTAGACAATGCAACTGATACAGGTGAACAGACCTATTTTCAAACATTGATGGAAAAAAGGGGGCCACATAAAGGTTCTTTGCTTTCAGGTACTTATGGCATGTCTCCTATGTACGGTAGAGAAAACTTTCTAAACATCAGAGATAAAACGGACATGAGCAAGTTAGAAAAAATCTATCATGGCTTGCAGTTCATGACAGACAGAAGTCAGTATCCTAGCGCAAAACTTGGCATGATGCAGGGATTGTTCGATTACATGGTGGATAAATTCAATGATAGAAAATAGGAATATTTTCCAAGCATTAGAAGATTACTTTACAGGGCAACTTGATAGGCGCTTTGATAAAGATAATAGGTTTGGCGATGTTGCTGCACGTTACGGCAACGAATTGTTGGATATGTCGAAAGCAGTAGCAGGCAACGCAGGAGATTTAAGTTTTAGCGGTTTTCGTGAAGCAGCGCCAGATATGCTAGATCCTTATATTCGTGCGGCAGGTTACTTTCCAGACATGGCTTTAGCAGGTTTATTAGGTGTTCTAGGTGGAGCAGAAAAAGCTATAGCTGCAGGTGCAGAAATTCTAAGCACAGGTAATACCCAAGATGAAAAAAGATTAGCTAGGGATCTTCTTGGCATGGCTGAAGCGGCAGGTTTTAATCCTGAAGGTAGAATGGCAGGTGTGTTGGCTCCGTACATGCAACAATACTTAAAAGGTAGAATACCAGATTATCAATATGCAGGCAGATCACTTTTGCAAGGTGACTTAGAGGGTGTCAGGGAAGCGTTTACAGAAACAGACATGCTTCCAAGAGCGGTAGGTGCTGATATTACAAGACCCCAACAAGATCCACAGTATTTGCAGGACTTCGGCAATCCAGAAACAACAGCACAGTTTTATTCTCCGTCACTTCGTGCTGCACAAAATTTACCACAAAACAAGGGTAGTTATGAGCAGCTTCGTAATTGGATGATAACAAAAGGTGGTGCAAAACCAGAAGAGTTAGAGTTTTCTGGTGCTGACCGATTGTTTAATATGAAGCAAGTGACCAAACAGGAAATAGTAGATTACTTAGAAAACAATGATGCAAGTTTTAAAAGTTACACACTATCATCGGCAGATGGCGCAACAGGAAAGCCTATGGTTGTAGATTTTAGTGAAGCTAGGGATCAAATAGAACAAGATGAACCTTTAATGTCACAAATTGAAAGTGAATACATAGATCGTATGGTTGAAGATATGGGCTATCAGTTTACTAGTGGCGAAGATTTCATTTCTTTAGACGATTTGTACACAGAGGGTGTGCATGAAGGAGCTTATACAATAGATGAAATTGTTAATGATTTTCTTGTTTCAAGTGGAAGTTTAGCTAATCAAAGCCAAGCAGAACAACTTCGTGGAATGTTAGAAAATTATCAAAAAACGTTAAAAAAATACCATGAAACAGGATTTCATGGCGATAAGCCTACAGATAATTGGATAGTTCGTGTTGGCGATGAATTTACATTTGCAATGGATCAAGAGGATGCTGTTGAGAAAATGTCTGGTGGTTATGAGACTATTCGTTCTGCAGCAAGAGATGAATATTTCGATTTATTAGAATACGAATTTGACGAAGATCCCATAGCTTTTGCGGAAAATTATCGTTTAGGTGGAGGCCAAACAAACTTTAAAAGAGGCGAAACAAGACACGCAGATTATTTTCCTGCAGGTGGTTATAACTACAATGAAAGCATGATTAGATTTGAAGATCCTACAGGAATGATTGATGCTGAAGATTTGCCAAAAACACACCATCATGGGGCTGATGACGCAGGAACAGTTATGCACATGCGTCAGGCAGATTTTGAGGGGGGTAGGTTAGACAGAGATAGAATAAGATACATAGGGGAAATACAGCTAGACGCAAACAGAAGAATGATGGATAGTTTTATGGAACCCACGCCAAGAGAAAATTTAATTAATTTGTCTAAAGCAAGAAAAGAAATAGAAAAATTAAATCCAGAAAAAGATGCATTAAGCAAAAAACAAGGTCAAGTTTTAGAAGCTTTTAATGATAAAATGCTTTTAAGGGGTATCGATGGTAAACTAGAAGATGCTGCAATGTTTGCCATGATAAAACGCTATAATAAATTACATAAATCTCCTGATGGTCAAAGAATGTCGCCAAATATACCATTTATAGATGAAGAAGAATGGTTAAAAACTAAGGGTATTGGTGATGTATCAATACTTAATAGATTAGAAGATGTTGCCCCTTATCAATTAGCACCACAAAATCTTTATAGACTAATTAGAGAACCTATAGATTATAAGTACAAAAAAGAATTGTTAGATGCTTATATAGAAATTGCAAAACATGATAATCCAAAAGGTTATCAAGAAGAAGATTTTATAAAATCAATTATGCAAGCTAGAGAAGAAATATCAGACATACGTTCTGGATTTGATGATATAAATAAAAAACGAAAAGCTATACTTGATAAGTATAATGCTGAAGGCACTGATAATACGTTAAGAGATGACATTTATGCAAAATATGGGTATGGCACAAACGCACCTATGTTAGATAGTAGAAATAAACAAGTAGATTATGCTATAAGAAAAAGTTTATTAGACGCAGCTAACGATGAATACGTTGATTTTGTTGCATTTCCTGATGACGTAGGGGCTATAGGTTCAGTCGGCGGCAGCAGTGATCCCTTGCAAGGAACAATAGACTTCTATCAACAAAATGTACAGAACAGACTTAAAAGTGTTTTAAGAAAGATTGATAAAGATCTTAAAATAGAGGACATAGATATAAGTCAACAAGGTTTTGAAAATGAATTTATGGACGGTGGAGACTTTAATGCAAAGGGCGTAAGGATGACACCAGAGTTGCGTAAAAAACTTATAGAAAAAGGTTTACCGTCTTTTGGTATTGTAGGGGGTGTCGGATTGATGGATTTTATGGTAAGAGATAACAAAGACGGTAGGAACGATAGTTTACTTGCCTATTAGGAGTGTAGAATGGCACTGAGTAATTACGATGAACTTAAAGCTTCGGTAGCTGATTTTCTCAATCGTGATGACTTAACATCACAGATACCAGATTTTATTACTTTGGCTGAAACTCAAATGAACAGAGAGGTTCGCCACTATAGGATGGAAAAACGGGCTACGGCTGAGTTAGACACGCAATACACTCAACTACCCACAGATTTTCTGCAACCAATCAGGTTTGTAATAACAGCCGCTGATATATCAACATTAGAACAGGTTAGTGCCTTAGAAATTTCCAAGCTGAGAGAGGCTAACAATAATACTGTGGGTAGGCCAGTTAACTATTCAATACTTGATAGTTCTATTGAAGTGTTTCCAGCCCCAGACACAACCTACACTCTAGAGTTGCTCTATTACGAAAAAATAGACGCACTCAACAGTGGCAATGCATCAAATTGGATGTTGTCAAATTATCCAGATGCATATTTGTATGGCAGCTTAATGCACAGTGCGCCATTCCTACAGGAAGATAATCGTATCACAGTGTGGGCGGCCTTGTATGAAAAGGCAATAAATGATATTAATACAGAAAGTGAAAGATCTAAAACCAGTGCCGCTGGGCGCAGAATTAAAATAAGGAGTTATGGATAATGGCAAGTATAGCAGACAGGGTCCTTGATAACGGATTGACAATTTTGGACACAGAGGCGAATGCCGTCCACATAAATTCACAAGAAGCAACGACTTATGCTGAAGCAACATCGACTTACACATTGGGTTCATCATCTAGTGTAGCAATATCAGCCCCCGCTGACAGGACGGGCGGTGGACGTAAAGTCACTATGTCGGCAATCAGTGATGGTTCGGTTACAGGTACAGGCAACGCTACTCATTACGCGATTGTGGATACAAGTAATAGTAGATTATTAGTGGCTGGGGCTTTAACCGCTTCACAATCAGTGACAACAGGAAACACATTTTCATTGGCAAGCTTAGACGTAGGTATCCCAGATCCTTCATAACTTAAATGACGTAGAGGTTTACTTATGGCACTAATTGTAGCTGATAGAATACAAGAAACGACTACAAGCACTGGTACAGGAACTTACACGTTAGCTGGTGCAAAAGATGGCTTTCAATCGTTTGCAGCGGTTGGAAATGGCAATACAACCTATTATGCCTGTACCGATGGAACAGACTACGAAGTCGGTATAGGAACTTACACTGCCTCTGGTACGACACTTGCCAGAACAACCATCATCGAAAGCAGCAACAGTGATGCCGCTGTAAGCTGGACATCTGGCGAAAAAGATATTTTCGTTACGCTCCCAGCAAGCAAAGCAATAGTTTTAGATAGCACTGGTACGGTAGCCAAAATTAAAAGTGACGCCAATCACATTGGTGGCTCATATGTACTCAAATGCGCCACTACTGACGCTACAGCCACAGATCTTACATTAGATGGTGCAGCGGCAAGTAGCTCCAATCAAATCAATGCGGCCTCAGATACAGCTATAACATTTGATGGAACTGTAGTTGGTTTGCAAAATGGCGCACAAGCTTTTGCTGGATGGAGAGTTGAGGGTTTGCTCATTAACGATGGTGGAACAACGACTTTGGGCAACAGTGCTTTGTCTGTTCAACATAATTCATCTGGTTGGGTTCTAGCTATATCAGCCGACAATACCAACAATGCATTGAAGCTCACTGTCACTGGTGAAGCATCACACAACGTAAGGTGGATGGCAAACATTAGAACAAGTGAACTGACTTACGCATAGGAGTTAAATATGGCAATTCAAAAAAACTTTACGGCTACAGAAAATGAAATGGGATTTTTGCATGAAAATGCATATTATCAAATAGCTGCTTGTAGCTACGAAAGAACCCAAGACACAGATCCAAAATACAATGTTAAAATTATGTTTAGGATTTACGGCATAAACAATCCAACTTGGTCTGATGATGGGTCAGGTACTGAGTATATGCAGCTTAAATTTATGGATGCGCCAGCCGCTGATGTCGAAGCTAAATCGGGCGATAATTTTCTAGCTAAATGTTACACTTGGGCGATGGCTCAATCAGATTTCTCAGGAGCAACAGCGGTCTAATGTCAATAACAATCAATCACGAAACAAATGATATTTCAGCAACAAGTGGGAGTATAACTATAGATGGTGGCTCCACGATCCCATCTGGTCTTATCGTTATGTGGAGTGGTACTGAAGCAAATATACCTTCAGGTTTTGTTCTATGCGATGGTAACAATGGAACGCCAAATTTAACTGATAAATTTATCTTAGGAAGATCAAGCGGAACCAACACAAACAGTACAGGTGGTTCAAATACAGTTACGTTAGCATCTGGAAATTTGCCATCCCACACACACGATAGCGGAAACTTTGCTACTGGCAACGCTGGTGATCACAGTCATAACTTCAATGCTAACACTGGTAATGTTGGCAACCATACGCACTCCTACACTCAGGCTGGTAGCAACCACACGCACTCACATTATAGAGTTGCTTACGGTTCACCTCAAAACTACACCAACCAAAATCCCATATATTTTGGTAACTTCTCAACTACCAGAGCCTACAACCAAAGAATTGCAATGAGATCGAACAATACTGGTTCGGCTGGTGCTGGTGGTGGAACTAATACAAATACAGGTGGTTCTGGTAGCCACAGCCACAACTTTAACGCAAATACAAATAGTTCAGGAAACCATACACACAATGTTAGTGGTAACACGGGGTCTACTGGATCTGGTACAGCCGTAAATATCACGCCAGTATACTTTACGTTAGCATTTATAATGAAGAGCTAATGAACAATATCATAAAATTTTCCGTTGAAAGTGAGGATTTATTAGAAGCTTTTCCTCATCCTGTTCCAAGTCATAAACTGTTTCCAGATTATTTTAAAAAATTAGCTCCAAGAATTGACGGTGCAGAACACACTCAAGCTTCATTTACTTCGAAGCAATGTGTGCCAATGAAAGACGCTATGCGTAATGGCTTTATCATTCCAATGTGGACTGATGTCATGATAAAAGCAAAAAACGGTAAACTTAGAATAGAATTTCCAGAACTTTTACCTTTGCAAGAAAGCTTGGGGGGCCACGATTATAGACAGGCTCCAAATCATCCGTATGCACATTTACCGTATGGTCAGACTTTATTGAAATGGTCAAATCCTTGGATAGTAGAAACAAAAAAAGGCTACAGTTGTCTTTTTACCTCTCCACTTAATCATTTAGAGGGAAGGTTTAAACTTTTTGACGGTGTTGTTGATACTGATACATATTATACACATGTAAATTTTCCGTTTATTTTTACGGGCGGGGATGGTGAATATTTGATAGAAAAAGGAACTCCTTTAGTTCAAGTGATACCATTCAAAAGAGAAAAATACTCTGTAAAATGTGAAGTGACAGACGCAAAAAAATTGAAAAAAGCTAATACCAAACTAGCAACAAGGCTTTACGATGGTTATAAAAAAATATTTTGGCATGGCTTAAATAAGAAAGGATAAAAGATGCCCTCATCAAGCCCTATAGCAAGCGCAGCTTTTGCCGACATTGGT
>VTLG01009698.1_pt1 | contig 21578 bp, 19 predicted proteins | sample 4694571 | NCBI WGS metagenome assembly VTLG01 (sample SAMN12604809, study PRJNA352737) | marine metagenome | biome: ENVO:00000447; feature: ENVO:00000209|ENVO:00000569|ENVO:01000036; material: ENVO:00002151; isolation source: viral sequences binned using virsorter ... | reverse complement strand
GCCACCGTGGAAGGAAGCCCCCGCTCCAAAAGTCGAAGAGGATGATGACTTGTCGTTCTTTGAGAAGTTAGCAGAAGACGACTAGATTAAAGAGGGGGGGCAACCCCCTCTTTTTTTAGCCGAAACCCCCTCTGAAGGGGTTTTCGTTGCCGGTTCGTATACTTGTAGAAGAACGATTAGGATTTACAGCACCCGCTCTACCACCAAGATTTGTAACGGGAGAAGAATTAACATCCCCGCCTCTATTAACAGTAGTTGGTGCAATCACGGGCGCAACGGCGTCGCCTTGAGCAGCAGCCTGAGCATTACCGTCAGCAAGTGCTCCCGTAGCATCAGAACGAGCAGAAGAACCAGTGACAGCTAACATGGGAACCGCAACTCTCTTAACATAATCAGCTAAAACATCTATCTCACCATCATCCATAATATCTCTAAATTCTTCCAAACCTTTACCAGCCTCTATTAAATTTTTCTTTATTTTTTCACCGTTCATAGCTTCAATAACTTCTAACTTTTTAATGCTATCTATCATCTGGTTAATTGTAGCTGCTTCTGAAGATTCAAATTTAACTCTTGATAATAGCCTCGTGGAATGTGCCATATTATTCAAAATTTGTAATGACTGACTAACACCTTTTCTCTTCTCTTCATCCAAATTAAGATTTAGCAAACTATTCATTGCTGGAACGACTTGTTGTATATCATCTGAATTCTTTTTGATTCCTTCAGAATCAAATTTAAATGCAGTAAATTGATCCATCTGTTCTTTAATTTTTGTCATGGCATCATCACTAAAAAGACTACCAATTGAACTTAAAAATGATTTAATAGTTTCTTTAGCAGTATCACCTATAGTTGTTTTATCACTTAATGCTTTCATACTATCATTGAATAATATCAGTGAATCAATATTTCCTTTTAAAACATCATGTTTGATTGTAATTTTTGTAAATTTCACCATATCAGCGAGAAAATCTTTTTCGCCCCCAAACAGATCGCTAATTGCTTTACCCATCGCTCCTAAAGCTTTAGACCAAGAAGTTCCAACATCGGTGCCGAACGCTTCATTCATAGCAGTATTGAAAATACCTAGAGACTTAGCATTCTTTTCTAGAACGGTGGAGTTAATTTCTTTGGCGGTAAATTTCTCTATATCGCCAAGGAAATCTGTTTTAGGACCAAACAATCCAGCAACAGCTTTACCAATTGCTCCTACAACTCCTACCCAAGAAGTTCCGGCATCTTTACTAACCGCATTGCTCATAGCATTACTGAATGCTGCAAGAGCGGAAGCATTATGTTCAATATTTTCTAAAGGTAATGGTTCTGCTCCAAACTTCTTCAGATCAGCTATAATGTCACCTTGGTCTTTTCCACCAAACAGTTTACCGATACCAGTAGCAATACCACCAACTAAAGTACCTAATCCAGAAACGGCTTGACCAGCACCAGCCGCAGCAAATCCCGCACCGAATGATACTAGAGCAGCAGAATTATTTTCAATATTTTTTAATTCTTTTTCTGATAATTCAAACTGACCTAATTGTTTTAGTTTTTCTAGAGGGGTATCACCACCGAAAAATTTAACAATACCCTCTGAGAAATTTTGAACTATACTACCAAAACCAGCGGCCGCACCACCTACACCATATGCTGCCATACCGATACCAAAATCTTTTAAACCATCACCAACTTCTCCTAATTTTTTACCATCTATAGTGGTAAATTCTTTCATGAGTGGCACAAATCCGCCTATCTCCATTAACTTTGATGCTCCAGCAAGACCAGCACCAATTGCGGTGATAAATCCAGCTATACCAGCACCAATCAAGGGTAAAACTATCGTAAACATACCCGCCGCTTTTATCATGGCCGGATTTCCAAGAACTTTAACAAATCCTGCTAAGAAACCACCTAATGCTCCGCCCCCAATAGCACCAAAAAGTTTACCAAACATTCCACCAATTTTACCGATAACTCCACCACCACCACCTTTTGCTTTTCCACCACCGTCACCACCTTTACTACCACCTTTATCAGATTCATCAAGTCCGCCACCCCTAGCACCTTCTCTTTTTGATTCTGCTTCAAACCCTCTTAATCTTGCTGCTTCTTCTTTTTGTGCATCAATAAATTCTTTTAAATTACTATCAAGACTATTCAATGGTTTTAACACTTGATTAAAACGATACTGTAAGCTTGAACGAATACCTTTCAGCATTTCTTTAGAATTGTCTCTAAAAAATTCTTGGGAATCTGGGCCGATTTCCATTGCTGGTAGTGCCATTATTTCGTCCTTTATTATCCTTGCTTATCGTTTTGTTCTTCTACCCATTGAAGTAGAAGCGTAACATATAAATCTCTCTCAAATGGTATCATATTATCTAATTCACTTAATGAGTATTTATGATGTTGAACTAATTGAAAATTAGTCATATAGTGATTAGTTAATGTCTCATGGCTGAGACTTATATAAAAAAACTTTGCAGTCCCTCCAACTCTATAAAATCATCCTTTCCACATGCTTCACATGTCCACTCTATTTTGTGTTTCAGTGTTGGTGTAGTTTGAAAAAAATTATTAATCTGTTCAAACTCAGATTGACCTAAATTTTCCAACCAAGATTTCATTTCATCTTTAGTAAACTCGTTATATACATTTTCATTATCATAAACATATTCTACCGTTTCTACCAATATATTAAATAAAACTTCCGGTGTTTGTTCATCAGTAATAGCAACATCTTGGAAATTTGGAAATCGTAATACAACACCAACATCATCTGTTAATTGAATTTTATTATCAGGGATTGGACTAGGAATTGCAATTTCATCTAAATTCAAACTTATCTTTGTTTTATGATCACAACTTGGTTCTAAAGTTCCAGACGGTTCAAAAGCTCCAGTATGTCCTACTGACAACTCTACTATCTCTCCTACACTTTTTGCACGTATTTTTAAAAATAGATATTCAATATCAAAAGTCGCTAGTGATCCAACTGCAATATCTGGTGTGGTAATGCAATTTGCAAGAACTGTTGCAATTGCTCTAATTTGTTCTTCCATCTCTCCACTTTCTTGTGCCATAAGAAGAATCTTTTCTTCCTTAACAAGAAATGGCCTAAATGAAATTTCTTTATTTGTAGATGGGATAACACAAGTATATTCTGGTGCTACAATCGATGGTAAACTCATAAAGTACTCCTTTTCAATTCATATTCTATAATCAGAATCTCCTACGAATAGTATTAACTGTTCTATCAACAGCATTAACTGCTTGATCAGCAATATCGGTAACAGATGATGGTAGTGGAATATTCCCACCTACAGTGAAATCACCGATATTGATACTACCGGAGATACTAGGCCCGGCCGGTTTCGCAGCAGGATCGGGCGGCCCAGGCGTGAAGTCTGCTCTATAATCATGGAAAGCAAATGTGACTTGTAACCTGATAAGTTCTTCATTTCCCCAGCTCAACGCAATAGGTGCGATACCAATAGGATAAGCTTCATCTAGATAATGTGTGGATTGTTTTGCACCGCTCACATTATACTGTCTTATCTCTATCGTTCTTACATAGTCTTCATAATATCCTGTTTCATACCTACCTTTAGTATGTTTTGCAGACATTCCAGAAGTTGCTCTGTGGTGCATAATTATGTCTTGCCACTCTTCAAAATATCTCTTCTCTCTCAAGTCTTCACTACAAAGAAACCCTATACTTGTATCTGTATAGGTAGATGCATATGCAACCTTACGTATAGGTCCATAGATACGATATTCACTCGTTGAAATAGTTCTGCCGGGCAACTCACATGCATCTGCGCGAAACATAAGATCGTTCTCTTCGCCAGTTGTGCCTGGCCCAGTAATTTGAACTTCAAAGTGTGAAGATTTTGCTACACCATTTTTATTGAGTGTCGCTAATAGTTCGCTTGGTTTGAATGACATTAAATCATCTTCCTACTGTCTGATTGTACTGCTCTCTTATTTGCTCCAACAAACCTTTCTGTCGGTAGAAATAATGCTATGTCCCATTCGGCAGCATATACTTCTAGAAACCTAGATTTTACATGCGGTGTTAAGTAATGTTTTACACATGGTTTAAAGTATTTATATTTCGCAGCACCATTTAATACGTTATATGATATTCTTAAACGAGTATTCTCATCATACCTATTATCTCTAGAAAGAGTATAAAGTTCATCCATTAATTTGGCACGCAATCTCAAAGGTAAGTAATGTAAATTAATACCTAGAAATCCACCACGGACTCTCTTGAAGGGGAAGATTAACGGAAACCTATCGTAGTATGGCAAAGTTTTCTTGTGCTTAGGATCATAGAAGAAGTGGTACATTCTACCTATCATCACTCTATTAGTTAATCGTTCTCTATCACTTCTGATTAATCTATCAGGAGTAACCCTAGTAGTTCTGGCTCTATCTCTATACCACGACCTTGCGCTATCAGTCCTTGCAGGAATTTCGCCCGCACGAACACCCTTAGCAAGCAGGTCATCGAATACTATTGCCATACTTGATTCCTAATTCTTTTTCTGTTAGTATCATGAACTTCCAATTTCTATCGGCGCAAAACTCTTTTGCTGCTTTCCACTTAGCAATATTTATACCATATGTAGAAACTTCATATAAATACTTCTTAGTAGCTTTGGTGCGAACTTTAGGTTCTTTGGTTTGTGCATAGGGTTTGACTTCAATCATGATGGTCTTGATTTGTTTTGTCTTATCTTTAACCTTCACAATGAAGTCTGGAAAGTATCTGTGCCATCGGCCGTCGATAGGAGATTTATAAGGAACGATAACTTCTTCAGAAGCCCACTCTAGAATGTTTGGATTCTGATCGAAGTAAACCATACAATTTCTTTCCCACAAACTTCTATAAATAATGTTAGTGGGATTACCCTTATATTTTCGGGGGAAATTGGGTTTGTATTTGCCTTTATAAGATTTAAACATAGGAATATTTATACGGATGCCTAAAGTAAACTTAAACGCTATAAGAACTGGAAACAGAACTGCTGATAAGGCGATTAGTCGAGCGCAGAATATAATCTCAAATCCTGCGGCAGCTGCACCTATCCTTTCGGGAGCGGTACAAGATGTTATAGACACTATCAGTACTGGGCAAATTCCTGATATGCCCACACTAACACCAGCGGCTGTAAACCCTGTTATTAGTGGTCAATTAGAATCTCTTTATGCAAATCCTAAAAATCTTGATTCATTTTTGTTTCCCAATGATTTAGATGAAGATCATTATATGTTGTTTAAAGTAATGGAAACTCGTAGATTACGGAAAGAGGATACAACCAACAAAAAAACAAAACAAATAATTGCATTACCAATTCCAGGCAACCTTCAAGTTTCGTATGCAGCGGATTATGAAAATGCATCTATAGGTATGTTGGGTGCTTTAGCATCTGGTAGTATAACAGGCAATGATATCGTGGCTGGCGGTACATCAGTATTTAATCAGGTAAAAGAATACGGCTCCAAAGTACTAGAGAATGCGACTAAAGCAGTTACAGGAAAAGGTATAAACTTTGATGGTAAAACCTTGGCCATCGCTGCAACAGCAGCTGCGGCGGTCGCGACCACCAAAGGCGCGGGCGCGCTTGCTACCGCAGTTCTTGGTGGTGACGTAGTTGGTTCGGTCACTAAAGGTATAGGTAAAAACCTAGGCCTAGCGTTAAATCCGCATATGGCGGTTATATTTCAAGGCGTTGGATTTAAAGAACATTCATTTAATTTCAAATTTATTGCGCGGAACGAATATGAGAGTAGACAGATACAAGCAATATGTAAAATATTCAGGCACCATATGTTACCCGCTTACGAATATAATAAATTAGCATTTAAGTATCCTGATGAATTTGAAATTGAATTTTCCACAACTGTTGCTCCATTTCTATATCAGATTGGTAGGTGTGTTTTAAAATCATTTAATGTATCTTATAATGGTCAAGGTGTTCCACAATTTTTCTCAAAAACTCAAGCGCCTATTGAAGTCGATATTGCGTTGGGATTCCAAGAGGTTCATATTGAAACTAGAGATAAAGGAATAGAGGGCGGATCAGGATTTGGTGCGGGTGGAGATTCATTATTTAATCCTGGCACTGACTGGGCTAGAGATAACGCAAAATCAATTACAAACCTATGATCGGTGTATACTAATGTCTAATTACTTCTCATACTTTCCATCAGTCGAACATGATTTAAAGCAGGATGGTTCTGCTATTACTGTCACTAATATTTTGAAGAGATTCAAAATACATGATGATGCCAGAGATAAAACTGAAGTATTCTATGCATACCAATTACAGGATGGTGATAGACCTGATATTGTAGCAGAAAAATATTATGGAAACGGAAATTATGCGTGGCTTGTTTTGTTTTCAAATAACATAGTTGATCCTGTAAAAGAATGGCCATTATACGGTACGGATTTCAGAAATTATCTGATATCAAAGTATGGGTCTATTGAACTTGCTAATACAACTGTCAAGAAAAGATACAAGGTATTGTCGGCTGCGTTTAGAAAAATTGATGGAACAGTCATTCCCAAAAGAAGATTAGAGATTGATGAAACAACGTATAATACTCTATCTGAAGCAGACAGAGAACTTCAGACTGCATATGAATATGAGGTAGAAGTAAATGATGATAAGCGTAAAATTCATCTTATAGATAGTTCGTATTTATCCGTAATCACAGATCAAGTTGAAAATATCCTAAGAACGACGGTATAATGGCAAAAGAAGGTAAGAAAACTCCTGGCTTTGTTGATGTTAAGAATATTTCACTAATTTCTATTGCAGGCGAAATTCTTAATCTTAATACTATCACAGAAGAAATAAATATCTATCAAGGTTTAGACGAACCTTTTTTGAGTTGTAATATTGTAATTTCTGATGCTACTTCTTTATTTGATACATTAAATGATGATGTTGGATTTTCTGGTCAAGAAGTTTTGATCGTAAGATATACTACTAGATTTCCAGACGATAAACAGAAAGATGCTACTCATGCTTTCGTTTTGCATGAAGTAAGCACTAGAGAGAGAATTAAAGAAAAGGAAGAAGTATTAGTTCTTGAAGGTATATCGATTGAAGGATACTTAAATCTACAAACTAAAGTATCTAGAGCTTATGGTAGAAATAGTGGTAATACCATAAACAATATCATTAAATCTATTGTTGAAGAGTTTTTTAATTCAAAATCTATTCAGAACATCTATCAGACAATAAAAGATATAACGAAAGTTACAATTCAGAAGAATAACACTTTTGATCCTACACGAAATAAAATTCAATACATAGCGCCAAACATAAATTTGGTTAGATTGATTAAAAATTTAGTTGAAGAATCTGATAATGATACTGTACATCCCCTATTCCATTTTTATGAAGATGCTGATGGATATCATTTTTCGGATGTTAAAAAACTATTAGATAGAGATGTTGCTGATACGTTCTCCTATGAACCATCGAATTATAATGAGGGCGGACCAAACAAAGATATGATAGATTTGAAAAAGATCATAGAATATGATATTATTCATCAAAATTCTATGTTACAAAATATAGAATTTGGCTTATATGGTTCTAAGACAATCAATATGGATGTTTTGAGGAAGAGAAAGAAAGAGATTGATTTTGATTACAATAAAACTGCACCAAAGTTTACAAAGTTAAATGATAAAAAGTTAATTCAAGGAAATGATTATGGTGGATTTAATTCTAATGTGATGATGTTTACATCAAGGGATGGCCATGACACTGATAGTATTCTAAAATCTGAAAATCATATACCAAAAAGATACCCACAGTTTGCTGGGATATCCAATTCGTTTTCATATCACATATCGAACATCATGTTGAATGTTGTTGTAAATGGAAATTCTGATTTGAATGTTGGTAATAAACTTAACCTTATCATACCACAAGCAACTACTATTGGTGAACAAGAAGGTCAAGTGGTAGATAAATACCTAAGTGGATTTTATATGATTAGATCACTTAGACATAAAATTAACGGTGATCAGATGGTTACTATTATGGAAGTTATGAAAGACACTGAAGGATCAGCTCCGATTACTCAAAACTTTAGAGGATAGCAATGATTTTAAAATTTCTTGAACATTTCCATCTAAGAGAATTCCAGCAATTAGATGAGAAACTTATCATTGTTGGTAAGGGTAAACGGTATGGCCAGATCATGTTCCTCGCGGGTGGCGCGGGTTCTGGTAAGGGGTTTGCTATCAAGAACTTCCTTGAAGGTGATAAGTTCAAGGTAAGGGATGTTGATGAATGGAAGAAGGCCTTAATGAAGGTTGGAGAACTCAAAAAGAAATGGCCTGAAATAAGAGGTTTGAATTTGAGGAAACCAAATGATGTTGCTAGGTTGCACATGTTCGTTAAGGAAAAGGGAATAAAAGATAAAACATTAGATAGAATGCTGGGTGATGCGATACGAAGTGGTTCAGCAAAGAAGGGCACCCTTCCCAATATTCTTTTCGATATCACTCTCAAAGAAATAGGTGATATCAAAGAAGTTTTGCCTAGTCTTATGGAAGCAGGGTATGACAGTAAAAATATGCACCTCACTTGGGTATTGACCAATTACCATGTTGCAGTTCAGAACAATGCTACTAGGGATAGGGTAGTTCCAGCTGATATTCTATTGCAAACACATGAGGGTGCCGCGAAAACAATGGTAGATATCATACGTGGAAAAACACCATCAGGTCTAAATGGTGCGGTTAATGTTATTCTGAATAATAGAGAGAATACTATCGCATTCAAAGATGCCGCCGGTAATACTATAAAAAGAACAAGGAGGTATGCCACGCCTGATGAAAAAAAGAAAAAAGAAGATGAAACTATCGTGGTGAAAGATTTCACATATCTTAACATGAAGAAAGAAGGTAAGAAATTTAATAATGAGGCTGCTGTGCAGAAACAACTTTATTCGTGGATATCAAAGAATGTGCCTGATTCAGCACTTGACACAATTAAGGAGCCAGAACTATGAGGAAGAAGCCAGAATTTTTGCAAGAGATTGTAGAACCAGAAATTAAAACGCCGGAAGAAGAAGTTTTGAAAGTTAGTGGTAATTACACTATTAATGGTAAAGAGGTTTCAATATCCTCTAAGAAAGTAGAGAAACATGAACTCCAAGAAATCAGAAACGTCGGATACTTTTAATCACTTGACAGATTGGGTTGATGAGAAGGAAAAGACAAAAGAAACTTTGAAGAATGGATATTTGAGTTTCATGAAATATGTAGAGGAAATTGAGGATGAGAAATCTTCTAAGCGATAATGGATTTGTGTGGTTTATTGGTGTTGTAGAAGACCGTAATGATCCATCGCAACTAGGTAGATTCCGCGTTAGGTGTTTCGGTTTTCATACGGATGATAAAGGTCAAATACCTACTGAAGAACTTCCTTGGGCTGTTCCGCTACAGAATGTAACATCTGCCGCAATCAATGGGATAGGACGATCACCTACGGGATTAGTAGAAGGTAGTTGGGTGGTTGGATTCTTCTTAGATGGTGAGAGAGCACAAGAGCCTGTTGTTATGGGGTCTATCGCAACTGCACCTTCGGAATATGGTGATCCGAAAAAAGGTTTTTATGATCCTACAGTAAGAAATGAAGATGACGATTTACATCCACATAGTATCTATCCAAGATTTATCAATGAGAGTGATGTAAACAGGCTTGCAAGAAATTCTAATACAGTATTCAATACAGCAAAAGATGCGGGTGTAACTTTAAATGTTCCTAAAGCAAATACCACAGATAAATGGAGTGAAAGAAAAACTACAGATTTAACTAAATCAGGTATTAAGCGTTACAACACCACGTATCCTAAGAATCATGTATATGAAAGTGAATCAGGTCATACAGTAGAATTTGATGATACAGAAGGTGCGGAAAGAATTAATGAGCATCATAAGTCTGGTACATTTTATGAGATAGATGCAGATGGGACAAAGGTTACTCGTATTGTAGCTAATAACTATGTGATTGTCGCAGGTTCTAATAATATTAATATAAAAGGTGATGTTAATCTGACAATCGATTCAAATTGTAGAACTTATATCAAGGGTGATTGGGACATACAAGTAGATGGGAATAAGACTGAAGTTGTTACAGGTATAGTTTCCGAAACATACGAATCTTCAAAACTAGAAAATGTGTCTGGTTCAGTTACAGAAATATATGGAAGGCAAAAAACTGAAATTGCTGGTAATTTAGATATTGATGCAGCGAGGATAGACTTGAACTAATGGCTAGATTTGAATTTTTACTTAGTAACGGAGATATTAAGGTATTTGATAAATGGGAAGATATACCAGAAAATTTTACATTTAAAAATGTGATACAGTTTATGCCTGATACTCCACCTGAGCCACACACAGAAGAGCAGCATGAAGAAATGGCTCAATGGAATATTAGATTACAAAAACTAATGGAGAAAGAACGTGCCGGCAGCAACTAGGATTGGAGATGCAGACGTACCACACTGCTCAGGTATGACTAGGGCAGCGGGATCGCCTAATGTATTTGTTAACAATATTCCTTGGAGCAGGCAGGGCGATAATAATACTGGACATTTGTTACCACCAAATGTTCCCCCTTGTGCAGCACACGCAGCACCCATTGCCACGGGTTCAACCACGGTTTTTGTAAATGGTAAGGGAAGCGGTAGAATAGGTGATGGTGTTTCGGGATGTACTTCAGTTGCAGCGGGAAGTCCTAATGTTTTTGCTGGTCCTTAGTATAAATAGAGTCAAAAGAGAATAGGTTTATGGCACATAGAGATCATTCAAATTTACAGCAAACACCGAAAGAAGTTTATAGTGATATAGACTTAGCATTTCTGTCGCACCCTATTAATGGGAAGTTGACCAGAAAGGTTAATCGGGAAGCAGTAAAGCAATCCGTGAAATCTCTTATACTGACTGATTATTATGAAAGACCTTTTAAATCTGATATTGGTTGCGGTATCCGGGCTTTGCTATTTGAGAATTTCCATCCAGCGATTATTCAACAGATGGATGCTGTTATTAGAGAAGTTATAAGTAACTATGAACCTAGAGCAGTTATACATTCTGTTAACATTCAAGCAAATCCAGATCAGCATGAATTGAATGTATCAATAGTATTTTTTGTAACGAATGATCCAGAACCAATTTCATTAAACGTACTACTAGAAAGAGTTAGGTAATGGCAACAGCAAACACATATTTAGAGCTTTCAGAGGTTGACTTTAGTGATATTCGTACAAACCTAAAGTCGTATCTAAGTACGCAAACACAATTTCAAGATTATGATTTTGAAGGCTCTGCGATATCTACATTGTTGGATGTACTTGCATACAATACACATTATAATGCGTTCTATGCAAATATGCTTGCGAATGAAATGTTTCTTGACACTGCACAGCAAAGAGATTCAGTTGTCTCTCGCGCAAAAGAATTAAACTACCTTCCTGTATCTGCGAAGGGTGCTTCTGCAAATGTAACCCTCACCTTTAGTGGTGTTGCAAGTACAGTGGGTAACTTTGACATTGCTGCGAATTCAACATTTAGTACTACCATAGATGATATCACATATACCTATGTAACCCCTCAAGCTTATACTGTTGTGAACAATGATAACACCTTTGTCAAAGAAATTACTATAACAGAAGGTGAGCCGTTGCAACATAGGTGGACGGTAAACACTTCTGCTCCAGTACAATATATTCTACCTAATCATGATATCGACGTTGATAGTATTAAAGTAGTAGTTCAAGAATCTGCGACAGATACCACTAGAACCACCTTTACTCGCGCTACGAACATCGTAGCGGTTTCTGATACTTCAGCAGTATACTTTCTACACGAAACGATTGATGAAAAGCATGAAATCACTTTTGGTAATAATGTTCTAGGAAAGGCAGTTAAAAATAACAATATCATCATTGTTGATTATCGTGTATGTAATGGTACGACAACAAATGGCGCGAACACATTTTCTGTAGGTACTGTTACAGCTGGTGCATCTTTTAGTTCAGTGGACCTTGCACTAAAGAGTAAGGCTACTGGCGGTAGAGAACTAGAATCAGTCGATGATGTTAAGTTCAATGCACCGAAAAATTATGAGACACAGAACCGCGCCATTATTGCGGAAGATTTTAGTAGAATATTGCTGAATGAAAATTCAGATTTATCTTCAGTAACATCATTCGGTGGTGAAGAAAGAATACCAGCAGTATTTGGTAAAGTGTACATTGCAGTTAGGCCTCTTATAGAGGATTTCATAACAACTGCTAGAAAGAATCAATTAAAACTTTCAATTCTTGATCGTACACCTATAGCAATCGATCCAGTTTTTATTGATCCTGATTACTTACAAGTTATTCCTACGGTTACTGTAAGATTTGATGAAAAAACTACCACACAATCTACTGATGCTCTTATTGCTTTAGTGAAGAATGCTTTGGTTAGTTATAATGCAGATAATCTAAACAAATTTAAGAAACGATTGCGATTCTCTAGACTTTCTCGCGCAATTGACAATGTGGATACGGCTATATTTAATACTGAAGTAAGTCTTTCACTTCAAAAAAGATTTGTTCCTGATGTAAACTTATCTCAGCAATATACATTGAAATTTAAAAATAAGTTGACTAAGAGCACACTTAGTTCTACACAGTTTACTTTTGATGGATATCAAGCGTTCTTTGGTGATGATGGATTGGGTAAGGTAACTATCTTTAGGTTTGATTCAGCTTTGGAGAAAGTTATTATTAAAGATAATACGGGAACAATTGATTATGATACAGGTGAAGTAAACATTAAAGCTTTTCAACCAACTGCGTTTGAAGGTATTGAAATAAAGGTAGATGCCACACCAGTAAATCTAGATGTTGTCCCAACACAAGAAACAATTATAATGATTGATTCGGAAGCTGCAACTATTAGTGCTGTCTCAGAGGTCTAAGAATGCCATTAGTTTTTCCCCTTGATCAAAGGCCGTTACATTCTGATAATTTAAAGAATCAGTTTCCCGCATTCTATCAGGATGATGCACAGACCTTTATGTTGTTTGTCAAGGCGTATTATGAATATATGGAGCAAGAAGGAAAGACCCAATACGAATTGAATCGTGTTGAAGGTTACAAAGATATAGATTTGACTTTTGAATCATATATTGAATATTTTAGAAAGACCGTATTACCTTCTATTCCGATTGATGTTCTCGCAGATAAACGCCTTCTTGTCAAGACAATACGAGACTTTTATCAAGCCAAAGGAACCATAGATTCCTATCGGTTCCTATTTCGCGCATTATACAACGAAGATATCGAAGTAAACTATCCTGCTGACCAGATGCTCATAGTGTCTGAAAGTGATTTCAGACTCGACCGATATCTTGTTATTTCAGCAGAAGAGCAGGCATACGCCTTTATTGGTAGAACGATACAAGGACTAGAAACCCTATCAGAAGGTTTTGTTGAGGCGGTTATCCGTAGAAGTATTGGTGGTCGTGATCTCATGCAGATAATGTTATCTAAAATTAAGGGAACATTCAAGCATGATGAGAACATAAAGATAAAGGCAAACGCCTCCGGTTCTGGTTTTGAACCATCAATTGAAGTTGGTATATCTACTATAACTATTAAGTCTAAAGGTGCAGAATATGCGGCGGGTGATAAGGTAGATTTAATATCTTCACAGACGGGTGATTTCGGTAAGGGTGTTGTTACTAGTGTAGAGAACCAAGCGGGCATTGTTATCTTTAATATTACGGATGGTGGCTCAGGCTATGCTGCATCAACAGAAAGTCCCGGCTCAATTGTTTCTTTTGTTGGTGGAGATGGTACAACCGCTGCAAGTTTCATTATATCTGGTTCTGATATTACAGATACCTTTGCAATTGCCCGTTGTGTAACTTTGATTGGTGCAAATACACTTTACAGTAATAGTGCGCCTACTATTGGTTCACAGAAAATGGGCGACTTCGCAAATACAATTCTTGCAAGTCCAGTATATGGCTTTCCAGAATCAGGCGAAACAGTAACAATGAATGGTGTGCCATTCAGAACAAATTCTGATGCTGTTATGAAGATTGCAACAACGTCTGGACACAATCTTGTCGTTGGCCAATCCCTATATGGTGTTACTTCTGGTGCAAATGCTGTTATTAAAACGGTGCTCGATAATACTGTCGGTGCCGCGTTATATCGAGTAGACACATTTAAAAATTTCACTGGAACAGAAAACATTAAAATTGCACAACCAGCTGGAAACACAATAGGAACTTTAGTTTCTGGTAAGTTCTTTGCAAACACAACAAGTTCACATAAGATTACGATTGGAAATGTTAACAGTCAAACCATAGCGGTTGGTGACCAATTGGTTGGTACTAGAGCAAGATTCGGTGCTGGTAATACGAGTATTATTGGTGATGTTGGTGGTGGCGGCGCATCAAGTAAAAGTGTATATCCATTTGTAGTCGTAAAAAGTATAGTATCAACACCTAACGGTTATGTACATAATGGGACGGCAAATGTCGCTCAGTCTGGTACTGTAAGTAGTTCTGGTAATACAGTAACAGGATCAGGGACAGCGTTTACTTCTAACTTTGAAGTTGGAGATGAGATTAAAGCTGGCTCACAAAGAGGAAGACGCATTTTCAGTATTGCTAGTGATACCTCTCTTGTTACTGCTAGTCAATTCAATCCAGTGTTAGCATCAGGTAGTGCATATGGTAAGGGTGGTAATTACAGAACTCTTCTTACACTTCAAGTCACTGCGAACACAACCGCTAATCTAACATCCCAATTTGATGCTGGTCCAATGTTACCTTTTGTTGAAACTGAAGGTATAAGGAAAGTCGGTAGTGCTACTATAGTTGCAAATTCTGCGGCAGGAAGTGCTAATTCAACTCACGAAAACATATATACCAAACTTCAAGATTCATTACTGTTTGAAACAGGTACGTTTGGCACAATCGGTGACCTTTCTCTAGAGATTGGCGGAACAGGTCATTCTGTTGCTCCTAAAGTAACGGTAACAAATCCAACTATTCAATCTCTTTCTATACGCGATGTATTTCTTACCTTACAAAACACCGCGCCAAATTGGGCTACAGGAAATTCAAATATAACAACATTTGATACAAATGATAGATTAGTTCAATCTTCTACTGGTGCAAAGGCTGATATCAAACAGATACCGCCAGCAACACCAGAACAATTTCCTGGCGGTCTAAAAACAGTTACGGATGCTAGTGGTACTATACAAACTACTGTTCGCGTATTCCAAGATGATCTACAAGCTGCTAGTAATATCAGATATGCGAATAATGAAAATGTGATTGTTAACTTCTATTCAGATGCAAGTCAAACTACACTTACTGCTACAGGTTCAGCTAAAATTGTGAGCATCGCTGACAATGGTGTTCTTGGTCAAAACGCAGATATTAGTGCATCAGTAGGTGCGAATGGTGCAATATCATCAATAAGAACTCTAGATTCTGGATTTGCGTATAGACCAAACGAGACTGTTATTTTCTCTGATTCTGGTAGAGATGGTGCATCAAGCGGATCAGGAGAATTAACATTGAGTGGTGCAGCGAACTCTGAAGGGTTCTATACTACCAGTAAAGGTCACCTTTCATCCAGCCGAGCATATATTCAAGATAGTTTCAGATATCAAGAATTCTCGTATGAACTAAGCTCTGGTATCGCATTTAACAAATACAAAGATTTTGTAAGTAACCTCGTTCATCCAGCTGGTACGAAGTTGTTTGGCCAATTCCAAACTCGACAAGTTAACGATATGGATTTGACAACCACGCCAGTAAATAGAAAAAGATTAAAGGATGCGGGAACAGTTTCTATCACAAAAACTAAATCTAATCGTACAATAGCTCTTACAAATGATTCGTTTAATATAACTGCGAGTGGCAGTGGATTGCTTGCAAATAGTAAATTTATGATTGTAGAAGTAGACCCCGGCAACGGTATTGCTAATAGATTTCACACAGTACGAGTCGCAAACGCAACATCAGCAACCGCAGCTAATCTTGAAAATAAATGGACATTTGGAACTATCAGCACTGCAAATGTTTACTTTGCAAATTCGTTTGTGGTTGTCGGCTCCGGTACTAATTTCAATACTCGATTTGCGAATGGAGATACAATGATAATTGGAACAGGATCAGACAAGTACTATCCACTACGACTAAATAGTGTAATAAATGCAACTAGAGCAAATACGTCAACGCGATGGGCAGATAGCGATGTTTCTAGTGCAAGCGTGTATTACTATACAGGTGTATAAATGGCGAAGTATGTATCAAAAGAATTCAGTATTCTAAACGCAAGAAAATTTAAAGATTCTGTTGGGTCTACTCAAAAAGATCAGGTAGGAAATTCGACTATTCTTTATGCGGTCTTGGGTAGAAACCGAGCCTACACTGATGAGAACAATCCTGATACTCCTATTGAAACGGATAACAATAAACAATATGAATTGTGGAGAGATGCAGTAGCCGGTAGGAAAATTACTGCTGGTGATGTTGAACATGTAGTACCACGATATAACTGGACTTCTGGAACAGTTTACGCAATGTATCGTGATACTGATAAAACGATGTATGAACGTGCATTCTATGTATTTACTTCAGAAAACAACGTTTACAAATGCCTTAATAATAACAAGGGTGCAGCATCAACAGTTGAGCCAACTGGTTATTCCACAAAGGCCTTCACACTATCTGATGGGTATACATGGAAATATATGTATACTATTAGTTTAGGTCAAGCAGATAAATTCCTCACTGCAGCTTACATGCCAGTTCGTACACTCGCAAATACAGATATTTCTGCTGAAGGTGATCGTCAATTAGCAATTCAAGATGCAGCTGCAAATGGGTCAATTGAAGTTATTGAAACATTTAATGTTGGTTCTGGATATGTGTCAGCTTCAGATGTTTCAGCAGAATCCGCGACAACTACTACTGTTAAAATGGCCGCTACAAGTAGTGTATCCCCTGTTGATAACATCTACAATGGTTCAAGTGTATATCTTATTAGTGGAATAGGGGAGGGGCAATTAAGGCGCGTCATAAATTATGTTGGCGCAACAAAAACGTTGACTGTTAACACTGCTTGGCGAACCCTTCCTAATACAGATACAAAGATGATCATTTCACCTACGGTTACTGTTATAGGTGATGGAACAAACGCAAAGGCATACTCTAGAACATTGAGTGCATCGGGTGGTATTGCTAATATCTTTATGATTACCACAGGTACAGGGTATACTCAAGCAAATGCTTTGATTACCGCAAATTCTGTACATGGGTTAGGTGCAACAGCGAATGTTGTCCTTTCTCCTGTTGGTGGCCATGGTAAGGATGCTATTAGAGAATTGGGTGGTGATAAGTTAATGTTGAATGCACAGTTTGCTGGTACTTTGGGAGTATCAGCTACTGGTAAGGGTTATGTTCCTGCCAATGTCGATTTCCGTTCAGTGAGTGTTTTGAAGAATCCAATTCTTAAAGTAGATGAAGACAATGATCTTATATCTATTGAAAGAGCTGCAAACACAACCAACAGTCCAGCGAATTTACGTCTTACGACAGAACTAACTATATCTTATCAATCGACTGATCCTGATTTCTTGCTTCCTGCAAATCAGGGATTGGAATCGGGAAGTCTTATAACGCACGAAAGAGCAAGACTTGATGCGGAATTAGGAACACTACAATTCGTTACAGAATTAAGTCCTAGTGCGAGAGAAACAAGTGCAATGAGCAATGCAGTGAAATCTGCTAATGCAACTGTTGTTTATATTCGAGATGATGAGACACAAAGTGATGCGTCTTTCTATACAGTCTATATAAATAATATAGGAAGTTATGGTGGTGCTGGTATTCCTTGGACCAAGGACGATGAAATTCTGAAAAGTGGTAGTACGACTAAAGTTGCTACAGTTTCTACTATCAACGGTCCAGAAGCAAATACATATTCTGGTGAGTTTATACATACAGAAAATATATCCAAGATAACCAGAGCCGAAGACCAGACAGAAGACATAAAAATAGTGCTGGATTTTTAAAGAAATAAGGGTAACAATTTCATGCCAATTGATACAAATCTTAACCAAAGCCCATTTTTTGACGACTTTTCTGAAGATAAGAATTTTCATAGAGTTCTATTCCGGCCGGGTTATGCGGTTCAGGCTAGAGAGTTAACACAACTTCAGACCATTCTTCAGAACCAGATTGAACGTGGTTTTAATGAAGTATTGAAAGATGGTACGGTTGTTACTGGCGTTCCTGTTCGTACAGAACAAGTACAATATGTAAAGATTCGTGATAGGGATGCAAATAATAGAATTATTCTTACGAGTGATTTTTTTAACTCTGGTGTTCTTGCGAATGCGACTGTTACAGGTACTACAACGGGTGTAGAAGGTTTTCTGCTTGATGTTATAGATGGTTCTGAGGCTGCAGCTGCAGATGGTTCTGGTAATAACTTTACCATTTATGTTCAGTATACAAATTCTGGTACAGACAATGCAACTCAAACTTTTTCTGGGAATGAAATACTCACAGTAAGAACTAGGGCGGGCGCATTCCAAGTTGCTGCAAATACGATTGCAACTGACGCAACAGGTAAGGGTTTCCGAGCCGCTGTAGGTGATGGCATCATTTATCATAAAGGTTCTTTCATTCGTGTTTCGCCGCAGAGTGCAATTGTAGAAAAGTATGACACTAGACCAACTCGCTTCCTTGGTTTTGAGACGACTGAAAGTACGGTAAATTCTAACGAAGATGCATCACTCCTAGATAATGCAACAGGTGCTACTAATTTTGCTGCGCCTGGTGCAGAAAGACTTAAACTTTCCCCTACACTTACTTCTCGTATTCCAGCGACTGCAAACACTACTACCTTTGTTACTATCGCAAAATTTGAAAATGGTGTATTAGTAAAAGAACAAAATAAAACAGAATTTTCTGATTTGGGTAAATTTATTGGTAATATTAGTTATGAGACAAATGGTGATTTTATTACCAAGCCGTTCCATTTTCGTATTAGAGAACATTTAAAAACTGCTAACAATTTAGGTAGATATGATTCTGGATCAACCCCAGCTGGTAACACAAATAAATTAGTTGTTGAGATTGAGCCAGGAATTGGATATGTCAAGGGTAATCGTACAGAATTTGCTGCATCTGTATTCAGAGATGTAGACAAAGCAACAGATTTTGCAACTAAAGATGCTCGGACATTAAGTGTCAGTTACGGTAACTATGTTATTGTCAATGAATTAGTAGGTCATTGGGACGTAAGAAATCTCGGCACAGTTTCATTACGTAGTCATCCGGCCACTTCGATTACTCTTAGAACTTATGGTACAACTTCTGCTCCTGGCACTCAGATAGGTACTGCAAAGGTTCGTGGATTTGAATATCATTCCGGTACACCCGGCACACCAACTGCACAATATAGATTATATCTATTTGATATCTCTATGAATGCTGGTCAGAAGTTTGCTAGTGTTAGATCGTTATATTACAACTGGGCTTCTCAAACAGACGCACTTGCAGATTGCGTTCTTGAGAGTAGTGAAGCAGTATTAAAAGAAACAAATATTAATACACTTATTTTCCCATTTGCACAAAGAGGAACGAAAACTCTTAAAGATGCTGCCGATGCTGTAGATACTCAATTCGTAACTAGACGAAAGGTGACACTGACATTCTCTGGTACAAATAATAGATCAGCTACACTGTCGGTTGGTAATACCGCAACGGGCGGTACTGAAACGTTTAATGATAGTGTTACTTCTGCAACAGACAGAAAGAAATATCTAGTTATCGCAAAGCAAGCGGTTAGTACAATAAATCTTACTGGAACCCTTTCTTCTTCTTCTACTACAGTTACAGGAAGCGGCACTGCATTTACTTCACAGCTTGCGGTTGGTGATATTATCGTATCTGATAGTCAAGCCAGAAGAGTTGCGACAATTACAAACAATACATCATTAACTACAGATGAAGCTTTCAGTGGCGCACTTTCTGGTGATACCTTTGTAAAACATTATCCAGCAGGACATGTCTTTGATTTCAGTACTGATGGTGGTAGTAGTACAAACGATTCTTCTACACAACGTACTATTCATGTGGGTGGTGAGAATATTGCTACAGCCAGTTGGAAGGGTGAGGTGTATTATAATGTTAAGAGAACGGCAGCTGTTCAAGAAGCAAAAACAATCAATAAAGGTCGATACGTACATATTAATATTGGCAACACAGCCCCTGCTAATGGCGGTAATACTGGCCCGTGGTCATTAGGTGTTCCTGATGTACATAAAATTAAAAATGTGTATAGAGGTAGTAATACAGCAGTAACGACTGCTGATACAAATGTAACCAGAGAATTTATTCTTAATACTGGTCAAACAGAATCCTTCTATGGAACTTCAAAACTTGCACTAAGACCTACAAACCAATTATCAACTGCGATTAGCGCGGTAGATGGGCTTTTGATTGAGTTCGACTATTTCACTACAAGCACATCATCTGGTAAAGGGTTCTTCAGCGTAGATTCTTATCCCGTAGATGATTCAACGGTTCCTCTACCTGCCAATAGAATCCGTACACAAGATATTCCTTTGATTGCTATGGAAGGGTCAGGAACTAAATTTGATCTTAGAGATAGTGTTGATTTAAGGCCAAGACTTGCAAATACTTGTGAACCGACTACAGTTGGAACGGCAGCAGGCGCGGCATCAAACCCACATGACTTGACTTCAGTTTCAGTAGATGCGAACTTTGGTTCTTATATTCCTACACCAGATGAGAACTTTGAAGCTGATGTTCAATATTATCTGAATAGAAAAGATAATGTTCTCTTAACTGCTGATGGTAATTTGGTAGTTCAAAAGGGTGTACCTTCGGAACGTCCGAGAGCACCATTTGATTCTCCTGAGGCAATGACACTTGCAACTCTCGATGTTCCTTATTTCCCATCACTTTCATCTCATGTTGCAAAACAATTCAATCGTAGAGATTTGGAAGTTAAACTTGATGTAAGAAATAATCGTAGATATACGATGAAAGATATTCGTGGCCTTGACGCGAGAGTTGATACTCTGGAATATTACGCATCCCTAAATGCGTTGGAATCTTCTGCACAGAATAAGCAGATATTTAACGCAGAAGGTGTGAATAGATTCAAGAATGGTATCTTTGTAGATAACTTCGATGGCCATAATAATGCAGATACAAATTCTAGAGGATATCGTGCAGCAATTGATAGCAGTCGTTCACAATTAAGGCCAGTGTATCGTCGCAAGGATATCGGAATGTCCTTGTCTTCTACTCTTGCAAATACAGCAATTCGTAAGACGGGTGATTTGATTACACTTGCTTATTCTGATGTAGAATTTATTGACCAGAAGAAAGCAACTGCGCTCAGAAATCCGGTGCAAGAAATTACTGCTTTATGGAATGGTAATATCGTTCTAAATCCAGAAATTG
>VTLG01007118.1_pt1 | contig 21580 bp, 23 predicted proteins | sample 4694571 | NCBI WGS metagenome assembly VTLG01 (sample SAMN12604809, study PRJNA352737) | marine metagenome | biome: ENVO:00000447; feature: ENVO:00000209|ENVO:00000569|ENVO:01000036; material: ENVO:00002151; isolation source: viral sequences binned using virsorter ... | reverse complement strand
CCAGATTGCAACTCTTTTGCTTTATTTTGAGCATCGTTAATCCTATTTATTCTGAAGTCCTCCTGAATGTCCTGATCACAGGTAGGACAAACTGTATTGTCTGTGAAAAATTTATGCTCTTTAGTAATAGTTGCTACCTTATTAGATATCTTCCCCTTTAAACCACCCAAAGTTCTTAATTTTTCAGTAGCACCTGTTACCTTTTCTTGCTTCTCTATCAAGTCAGCAATGTCACATTCCTTAATAGTGTTCATCTCCATATGGGTGGATACTTCAACATCTAGCTCTTTAATCTTCCCCTTCTTCTCTTCTATACTTTCTTTACCCCTCAACTCTATTTCTTCAATAAACTCCTCTTGCATCGTTACTTTATCATTAAGAGACTCTTTCTTTAATTGAAGAACCTTAATCTCTTCCTTAACTACTCTTATCTTATCTTTAATAAGATTATTCATTGAAGAAAAGATTTTAATATCTAAAAGATCTTCAATAACTTCTCTCCGATGATTAGAAGTCAATTGCATGAAAGGAACAAAAGTACTCGAACCCAAAATAACAATTTGAGTAAAGGACTTATAGTTCATTTTGAGAACATTCTGCTCTAACCACTTCTGCTGATCATTAGCATTAGCAGCTTGATCCATTAAATTACCATCTCTCCAAATCTCAAATGTATTAGGTTTGATTCCTCTTACTATTTTCCAACTAACTCCATTATGAGTTAACTCTACTTCAACCCTCCCATCCTTCTCATTAACAGTATTCAATAATTGTGGTTTATTAATCTTACGAAAAGGCTTGCCAAACAAACTAAATGTCAAAGCATCTAATACTGTACTCTTCCCCGCACCATTAGTCCCTACAATTAAAGTAGTATCACTTTTAGTTAAATCAATTTCAATATATTGATTACCAGTGGATAAGAAATTCTTCCAACGAATTTTTTCAAATAAAATCATTCTTACTGCTTGGGGGAATCACAATATCATCCGGTGTTATAACCGTGTAAGTATATCCATGTAGTTCACAAGTTTTGATCATGATTTCATCTTCAACTTCCATGATATTCATTTCAGGATAATCATCATCTTCTAACATCATTGCAAAACGAGTAGCATCATCCTCTTGTTCAAAAAGATAAAGAATCTGCTCCCCATCTTCATCGGTTACAGAATAGGCTCCATTATTTTCTTTACCAGCAATAGTAAGAATATACATTAAATAAGCTCACATGCTTCCTGATAAACTTCTTGTAACATCTTCTGAATTACAGATTTATCAAGAGTTATATCTGCTTCTTCAATATACCTATTGAGTATGGACATCGTATCCTCTGATTCAAATGCATCATCATCTTTACAATACCACCCATTGAACTCAAAGTTTTCAACTACTTTAATTTCAGCTACATTAGAATTATACAGCTTATCGACAAATTTTTCAAATTTCTTTGTATCAGACTTCTGGCGTACAATAACTTTTACTATCTTACCTTCATATTTTCTGGTATCAAAAGTCTGATAGGGAGTATCTTCATAGAAGATCTTCTTAAAAATAGTATAAGGATTATCGACAGGAGTATGCTCTAATGTTTCAGTATCAAAGAGATGAAATCCTCTTGTATTATTCCAATCATTCCAGAACATCTCATAAGGATTGCCCAGATAATAAATATTTTCCTTATTCGATCTAATATGATAGTGTCCCGAATACACCCTCGTAAACCTTTCAAATGCGCTTACAGGAGTTCCATGTTCTTGAATATGACCTTGAGTAGCATGGAATCCATTTAATTCTAAATGACCCATTACAACATCACATTTAGTATTAGTCAAACATTTAAATGTTTGATCTTCATTTTCTGGATTAATCCAAGGAACCAAAAGAATATCTAAATTATCTATTTTTATTTCAGTTGGTTGGGAATATATTTTTACATTATCATACTCACGCAGTAAAAGATCAACTGCATTCACCTCATTAGTATTCTTATAATAAGCAGTGTGATTACCTACAATTGTATGAATAGTATAATCTTTTAATTTATCGTAATAGTTATCCTTTGCCCAGGATAAAGCCGAAAAGTCGATACCTTTACGGCTATCGAAGGTATCGCCCATATCAACAATGGTCGTAATACCTTCCTGTTCAAGAGTCGGAAAAAATACATCATTATAAAACTTCAAAAAATAATCGTGGAAAAGTTTTGAATTTTTTCGAGCACCAAAATGCTGATCGGTAATTATTGCTATCTTCATGATCTGTTGATTGTTAAATTACCAGATAAAGTTATGCGAGTATCATTATATCTATGTTTAGGAACATGATGTAATAAGTAAGCAGGAAAAGCAACAAACTTTCCTTCTTTAGGACGAACGCGCTTTCCACTATCACTAAAAACAAGAGAAGAATAATACCACTTTGATTTCACAAAATATGCAAAACTAAAATCATGAGGTTTATGACTATGAGACGTTGCATAATCACCTTTCTTATAAACATTTGCCCAAAAGTTATCAACTTTTAATCTCTTTCTCCCACCACCAGACATAGAACCAGGTTTAAAATATCTTTCTACTTCTTCCCTAATATACCCTTTAAGATTTCTAAACGTAATATTATCCGCCTCCCAATCCCAATCAGTATGAATAGATGCTTTCACATTACTCCTTTCTTGTGGTATAGGATTACAAACTTTTAATAAAGATAAAACTTCACTCTTTACTTTATCAGCAAATGGATAGTCACCCACCAGAACTTCCGCATTATGTTTAACTTCCATTAGTTACGTAACTTGGAATGCACAGCATCTTTGATTTGATTATACTCTGCATAGTTATCCCCGTCAATTCTATTACTATCATCAAAGACTTCTGAATAACCAGACTTCTCAAGGATCTTATTCTTAATTTCTAACTGGCGTTTTTCTCTTTGTATTCTGCGGAGAAACGCATAATGTATAATCTGCGTAAAGTAAGCAAAAGGATTTTGGGATTTCTCAGGATTAAAATTATGTATGTACTGAACGCAATTTTCGATTCCATCAGAGATCATGTCCTCCTTGAACATGTAGTTTACAAAGTTTGGTTTAAATGATAAATGATTTGCAATCTTTAAAAAACACTCTCCAATATACCTAGGAATGACTGGCTTAGGCTTATCTTGTAATAAAGCAATTTCTTTATCCTCTCGATATTTAATCAAAGCAGCAAGAAACTCTTTATTATTCACATAGTGTTCTGACCTTTTTCTAGTTCTAGCCATAGTCTTACCTGGTTGTATCGCCATAAGTCATTATCACTAGTATGTAGATAGTATAACATTTCTATTACTAGTTGACAAGTTTTAAAAACCGAGTAGAATACCTTTGTGGGGTTTCAGATAAGATATTAGCTATTAGTATTTTTTTTAGTATCTAACTTATAGAGTTTCTCTAATATTTCTTTAGCATCATGAACGTTCCCAATATATCCCATTTTACGATTAATTCTAGATTGTCTATACTCTTCATCTATTTGGGAATCTCTTAAATATCGTTGATGCATCATTATCATTTCAACATCAGAAGATTCAGAAAGAGTAAGAACATCAGTCATATTAATAATAAACATATCTTCTCTACTAGTTTTTAACCAAGGTTCTACTTTATATCCTACTACTCCTTTTCTTCCTTTTACTTCTGAAATAATAATAGGATGATGAAGGATTATCATTGTCCTATTTTCTTCTTCAGAGGCAGCTACCTTGGCAAATATTTCTTCACCATTTTTAAATTTTATTGTTCCGTAAAAGTCATCTTCCATATTCTACTTCCTTAATTGGATTGAGATTATCTCATAATTAAAATTTTCTTGATTGTAGATTTTAATTCTTTCAATAAAGTGATTTAAAGTGTAATTTCTTTTAGAGTTATGAGTACAGTCATCAGCAATATCATAAAGAATTGCTTTTATTTTACCTGCTCCTTTTCTAAGTACTCTTCCGATTGATTGTAAATTCCGTACCCTGGATTTAGAAGGAGACGCAAAGATAACGTTGTGCAACCGCTTAATGTTAATACCAGTAGAGAAAGTGCCATAAGACGCAACAATAATTGCATTTTCTTCTTTCTCCGTTATTTCTCTAGCTAATTCTCTTTCATCAGCATCAACACCACCGTGAATAAAAAATACTTTACGATCACTATTCTTATTTTTATTTATTAAATCATAAAGGACTCGTCCATGAGATTCTACTCTACTATACAATAAAAGAGTATTCCCTTTTAAATCTAATGCAAGATTTTTAATAAAATTATTTCTCTGTTCATGGGTAATTAAGTATTCAATCTCATCAGGATATGTATCAAATTTTTGAGGAGGATGTTTAAGAACTAAACATTGGATATCTAATCGAGCAAGGTGTCCTGCATCTTGTAAATCTTTAGTATTAGTAATTTTATAGGAAGGTCCGAACAATCCTTCTAAAACCCACTTATGTGTTTGTGTACCATCTAATGTACCAGTGAATCCATAGCGATATTTTGCATGTTCCAATTTTGTCATTATAGATACTAATGACTTACTTTTAAATAAGTGAGCTTCATCACCAATGACTACATCATAATCTACAAAAAACTTTCTATCTAATTTATAAACAGATTGCCAAGTTGTGATAGTAACAGGATACTCATTGGTTCTTTCTTTTCCTGAATATATGCGGTGACAGTATGACTCCGATTCCCAACCATAGTCTTCAAAGTCTTTATACATCTGCTCTACAAGAGATGTCGTGGGAACAATTAAAAGTATTTTTTGTTTCTTCGCTACATAATATCTTACAAGAGCGTATATCATCAAAGATTTGCCTGAGGCAGTGGGTGATATCAATAATTTTCTATTATGTCTTAATGCATCGTATACTCCCTCAACTTGGTATTTCCTGGGAGGATGAGAGCAAATGGACTTCATATAATCCTTAACACCCTGATATGATATTCCTTCGTTTACTTCAAAGGGAGTACCATAATATTCATTATCTTGAAATTTATAACTATAGTCGTGCCTTTCGCAAAAAGCAATAATCCTATCCAAAAGACCTACATAGATCCTTTGATTTCTCATATCAAATAAATGTATTTCCCCATTCCAATTACGCTTTCGATATTGAGGCATAAACTTTGCGCCCTCAACTTCAAAAGTAAAATGATCCCTTAATTCATATTGGATATGAGGTTCCGAATCAACTTTTAAAAATACTTCATTCGCTTTAGATATAACAAGATTGGCAGAAGTGTCAATCACCTATCCCATGCATCTATGGGTATTTATTGTTCCTTTAAGGAGTCTTTATTTCTAAAAAACAAGTTACCTGAAATTGAAATTCTAGATTCATCACACTCATAAAAAGGATATACAGCATGTTTTAGTGCTGCAGGGAAAAATAACATCACCCCTTCCCATTCAGGGGATAAATGATATCCATAAGTTTTAATACGCCCTAACATATCAGTATATTCAAATTCAAAATTACTAGCTTTCTTTTCATGTTCTTGCATTCCCTCTAAAAAAGATAACTTACACTGATCTTCCCAGCAAGTAGGAATTTTCAACCATGTAACAAAAGAATATACTCCACCATGATTATGGAAAGGATTAAATTCCCCTTGATTTTGATAATTAACCCAGAAACTTTGTAACCAAAACTCAAACTCTCCCATAATATAAGAAGGAATGGGATGTTTATTACCATTCATATTATAATATGCCGAGACATGTTCATTTAATACTTCTTTAAAAAAGTAATCATCCTTATCTTCTATCTCATAACTTCCTGTTATATTTCCTGCTAGCTGCCCTTTAAAAGAATCAGTTTTACGTTCCTTGATTCTCTTCCACAGATAATCTATTTGCTCTTGATCTAATTTAGTTTCAATCCACCCCAGATTAGGAGGGGTTCTAGAACCCATTTTCATTATCCTAACCCCGAATTAAATCTCATAAACTCAATTGCATTTTTAATCTGAAATGTTCTATTCTGGATTACTTTTAAAATGCTTTCCAAATATACTAACATTGTATCATAATAATCAATTTTTAGCGACGTATTGGAAAGTTTTTCATCAGCATCCAAATACTTCTGCATAGTATCCTTATCTCTTATCTTCTTTGGAAAAGGATTCTTTTCATATACTTCTGGGTCTGCTTTCCCACTAAAATACTCATACCGTGCATGACGGATATTCTTCCTTTGCTGTTCTGCTTTTTTTCTTAAAAGGAATGTAGTATTATATAATTCAAAATATTTCGCATGAAGAGAGGGGATATTCAATGATTCTTCGTGTAGATTATCTCTATCTATCTTTGCATCTTTTTCCCACATCTCTTGAATTGCTTCAAGATTTAGACTCATTATTGTAAAGGAGTATTCTCCATATCAGTAAGGGTATATAAAGTATACTTGAAACTCACGTCTGCTGTAAAGTACTCGATATCTGTATCAGTTGCATCGAAAGTAACAGTTGAAAGATTAGAAGGGAAGAGGTCACGAAATATTACCTGAAATTTGGGAATTAAATTACTACTTAATATCTGAAGAGTTCCATCAGAATAGATATCATCATTTGCTTTACCCATCGGTCCAAGAATATTTTCATCTTTTAATTCTTGAAATTGATCTAGACTTTCGGGAAATCCTAATCCACGAATCCAATTCTGGATTTCCATATAATTGACCAAATCCTCATCAACCAAAAACCTTAAATTAAGATCCCCAAAAGTAATCTTATCTCCAGGACGATCAATATCCTTAAGATAACTTGGTTGAACTGCTATTCCAAGATCTAATGAAGGAATATTTGCTTGGTTACAAAAAAAAGCAACTCCTGGACTTCTTTTTAGACCAAATTTAAAACCGGTAGGCGATAAAAAATTTCTATTACTAATGGGAGTTCCAGGTCTTTCAGCAGGTGGCTTGCGGGTTGAACTTGTCATTCGCTACTCTCACGTAGATCATCGTGCAATCTATCAACAGCATCTCTTTTGATTTGCTCTTCTAGTTTTGCTTTAGCTGCTTTTATTCCAGCCATTCTTACTTCAAGGGCATCTTCATAACGATGAAGCATTTTTAATTTAAATTTTTGACGGTCTTCCCGACTCATCTTGTTTTTACAAAACATTTTTTATTCCTCCACTACTGTAGCACCAGTCGCCGCCAGAGACATACGTGAAAATTGATTAAGGGCCCTATCAACAAGTATCTGATCATAAAATGCCTCTGCATCTCCCTTCACTCCCCACGCTCCAGTAGATTGTCTATAATTTTCATTCTTATCTTTTATATAAAATGCCATGGTAGAAAGCAGGTCTCCTACCTATATTTAGCACCTTATGAGATCTTTGCATGGGGTGCAAAGTGACCTTTGGGTGATACCTTCATACCAAGATATAAAAGATCAGTCCAAAATTCTGCTTTATCTGTTTGTTTATTAGAATAGTTAATAGCATCATAGAAGAAAGATAATGCCATTAATTTTGCTATAGCAACCCTTTCATCAGTAGCATAAAGATATACAATCTCCTTTGCCCATGTATTATAAGTAGGGGCTAAAGGAAAATATTTTGATGATACAAGGTCATACATTGGTTTATAATCTGCTTGCTTGGTGGCAAATATCTTACCATTAAGAGGATAATCATCCTTCCTTTTACTAAATTTCTTTCCACCATCCAACAATGCTATAACCATATCAATAGGTGCTTGTCCTCCTTGAGCAGCAGGAGTTCTTTTTATAGCAGTATTAAAACTTAAAGTACCACCTTTTGTTCTAGTAATGTTAATTGCATAATCATCACCAGAACCCAATTTAATACTACAAAGAACTTTATCCCCTATAAAAATATTTTTAACATTAAATTTAATATCTTTCATTACATATTTTTCAAGTTTTTCAAACTTCAATATTTGTGATGACTGCACATTATGTAAATGAATTTCTGCATTATTACCATGCTTTACTTTTTTAAGAGATATACCTACAAGTTTATTCCCCTCCATTAATCCAACTAATATATTATTCAACTCAACTAAAGTTTGTGTTATTGGTTCTTTACGTTTAATCTCTTCTTCTATTTTTCTTTTAATCGCTGGCATATCATAAGCAGCAAAGATGTCAGCAGGATTCCAAGTGGTATATTTTCCGGCAGGAACAAAGGGATCTAAATCTCTTGCTACCTGTTGGATTTCATCTTGAAAGAAATGTACAAGATCTTGTTTATGATACTCAAATGGAGCCCATTTACTATTACTATATTTCTTTAAGAATTCTTTTTGTTGTTGATAAAATGTCCAGGTCCAGTCATCCAATCTATGGTCCCATGACTTACCAAAACATTCTAATAATAACTTTCTCGTTTCTGGATGGTTCTTTATATCATCTTCACTCTTAAAATTAATACTTTTCTTTAGTGCCTGATTGAATACAATTGTTGTTGCCTTTTCTTGAATGTCTGTCGGAATTACATTACCACCGCTTCCTGGATTTATTTGTTGAAATCTAATATCTTTAACATTTCTCTCCGCATCAAGGGTTCCAATTCTAACTACCATATAATTTTTTTCTGTGTATGGTCCATCAACAAGACCATATTGCTCAACTAAACCTTCCCAAATTTTTTTAACCTTATTCTGATTTACTTCGGGTAGATAATCGATTTTAACAATATTACCTTTTCCCTTTTCTGTTGAGGTAACTGAAATATAATCTTGACCCTGACTGTTTTTACCTCCCAACTTTATAGTTGATTTTGACAATAGAGTATCTATAGAGTTTATAACTCTTGTTGTACCAGTCGTTACTCTGTCATACTTTGCCATGATTTTTTTAAATATTTATTTAAAAACAAAAAAAGACCTCCCGAAGGAGGTCTTTGAAGTGAAAATGGAATATATCCATCTCGTATCACATAAGGTTCTTAACAGCAACTCTACGATAGTAGCGGTTAGCGTTAACGGTGAGAGCACCGAGACCTTGAGTTGTTCCTTCAGCAAATGGGTTGGCGACCATACCATATCTGGTCTTAAAGCCAATTTTTGGCTGGAAGGTGTTTTCTCCGACTGCACGTACCATCTGTAGTGGAACGTAAGGACAGTAGAATAGTCCTGCGTCGTATGGAGAAGATCCTTTGTATCCAACAACATAGTACTGGTTACCAGGAGTTGTGTTACCGGCTTGGGTAGCACCACCAAGGTTAGCAGCATATGGGTCGATGTATACACGGTACTTGCCTTGCAGAGTTCCTGCGAAGGTGTTACCTGTAGGATCAACCTGAAGGTTAGCATTAAGTGCTGGAGTATAATCCAGAACGCCTGCCATTGTTAGAGCAGAAGCAACGTCTGCAGAGCAAAGGACGATGTTGCCCTTTCCGCGACGAGTTCTTTGTGCGATTGCGTTAGCATCACGCTCTATCTGGAAGATAAGACCCTTGAACTTCTCAACGGACCATCTGCCGTTTGAGTCGATGTCGAGGTCAAATACACCAGGAGTTGCAACGTTTTGTACAGCACCCTGTTCAGCAACCTTGTAGATGGTTCTAATGACTTCCCTGTTAATTTCAGCAAGGATTTCAGTAGAAAGAATGTTAGCCAATTCGGCTTCAGCATTCAAACCATGGATTGCCTTAAGGTCTTGAGCAAGCTCAAGTGAGTACTCTGCTTTCAATGCGCGAGACTTCGCTGTAACAGTGACTTTCTCGATTGAGAATGCCATCTGTTGGAAGGCATCGTTACCAGTGCCTGAAAGTGATTCAGCACTATTGGTGGTCATGCCCTGACCAACGTTGTAGTCACCAGCAGTAGCTGTTGAGGTTGGGTTCAACACAGCAGGGTTGTTACCATTCTGTGAAGTTGTACCCATACCAGAACGTAGTGAGGTGAAACCGTCGGTATCATCTTCACCAGCTGGTTGACCAGAGAATGCAGAGTTAACTTCGTTGTAGAAGGTCTCTGTACCGCTGTTGGTCTTGTAGCGGGAGCGCATTGCAAAGATTAGTCCAGTAGGACCGGACATTGGTTGAACGCCAGCAACGTCGTATGCCACCAAGTTAGGCATTGCACGACGAATAAGGCTGATCAATACTGGGTCGAAACCAGCCATTGGACCTGCTGCTGCAGCACTACCGGATAGACCAGCAACTGTAGCAGTGGAACCAGTGTTATTGGTTGGTTGCTCTGTAAGGAACGATCCGCTTTGTTCAAAAGCAGACTGCTCTCTTAAGAATTTTTCTTGGTTTTCTAGCAGGACGGCGGTTACCGCGCGACGATGATTGTCTTCGATTTTCTCAGATCCTTCATGGTCGAGAAGTGGTGCCCACTTTTCCTGCAACTGTTCGGATTGGAACATTTGCGTTTACCTTAAAAAGTTAGTTAGTTTGTTTAATTAAAAATTCAGTTTTACTACTTGTTAACCATAGACAATGTTTTTAGGTATGTAGCCATTGAACCTGTCATATCGGCAGGTGCGGCTTCCATTCCCTCAGATAGGGTCTCGGTTTTAGCAGTAGTTGGTGTTGCCTTTCCAGGGAAATAAGATTCCTTCAAGGTTACCAACTTGTCACGATACTCTTCTTCACTATCAAACTGTACACTTTCGGAAAGTGTGGCGAGCTTCTCTTTCTGAGTGTCTGCAAGACCATCAGAAACTGATTCGAAGATTCCATCTGCAACCGACTCTGCGAGACGCTTGTTTAGGGAAACATTCTTCTCAATTTGCTCATTGAGTTTGGCTTCCATGTCATCTAGTTTTTCTACCATGCTCTCAAGTACATCATATTTTTCTTCAGGGATAGTTACATAATGTTCTTCAAAAAGACTTTTCAGACCAGTCATAAAGGACTCTGTGAGTTCTTCCTTCAGACCGCCTGCAACTGCGAGTTGGTTCTCAGTGAACCATTCGTCAGAAACATACTCCAAATAGGAATCAACACGCTCATTTAGAGCATCTTTGATTTCTTCAACTTCTTCGAGGAGTTTAGAATCGTATTCTGCCTGAAGAGTTTCCTTGATTTGAACAACCTTACCTTTAATGGCCGTCTCAAGGATAGTCTTGGCTTTTTCTTTGAACTCTTCTGAAAGCTCTTCACCTGCAATTAAAGCATCAACATCTTCTTCGATGCTAATTTCTTCATATTCAGGTGCTTCTGCAACCACTGCTTCTTCTTCAGCGGTCTCTTCTTCTACTACAGTATCCTCAACTTGAGGTTCCTCGGCGATTACGTCCTCGGCATCAACGTCTGCTTCTTCAGCAGCAATTTTAGTTGGTCCCTTAGGCATCGCTTGGTCTGCTTTAGCAGCGCCCTTGTTAACTACGTCTCTAACTTGCTTTAAGGTTCCACCAGGTGATTTCAACTTGGCAGAATCGTTAGTTGGACTGTAGTTCTCAGGAGTTGGTCCACCCAAATCTTCGATCTGTGCGGTATTTCCTGGTGTATCGGAAGGGTTTAGCTTCTCCATTGGCTGTGCTGGTTCTGCATTAGCATTTACAGCAGTCTTGGATTGCTTAACGTCCTCTTCCATGCTTTGTAATTGGGTGCCACTAGACATTTTTTTGTACTCCGAGTTTCTTGACTGTAGAAAAATCTATATTTATTTATAATGTTAAACTTTACAATGAGTTAATAAACTCATTGAACAAATCTATTTTATGCTCTTCAAGGCGTTTCTTCCCTGCAAGAGTATCGATAGCAGACTTCATTTCTTCTGCTTTTCTCTCTTTAAGAATGGTTCCTTCCCAGACCCATTCCTTACCTTCCATTACACCATGCACAAAAGCATCAGGTGCAGAAGGATCAGCAACAATATCTGCTGCTGTTGCTAACATAAAGTCATCACTAACAACATTAAATCCTTCTTTGGTTGGTTTCAATGAACCAATACCACGAGAGGATACTCCAAGTTTTACACCTTCGCTTAAAAGTCCAGATGCAATCTTACCCATTGGTGTAGACTCAAGAATTTTTGCCTTACCAATAAAGTTAGAACCAGACTCCCTTAAAGATATAATTTTATGAGAAACTCTATCAAGGTTTACAGTTGGACTGTCTGGATGACCTAATTCACCAACTGCTCTTCCTTCAGCAACTTGTTCTTTGATGTATCTACCAACTTCTTTTTGAAGAGTTTCCATGGGATACATACGACCATTACGGTTCTTTATGTTTCCTTGTAGAAAGATACCTTCAATATACAAAGATTTCTTACCATTCCTTGATTCTTCAAGGATCTTAACGTCTTCGATTTCTTCTCTGATGAGTTTCATGGAATTAACCTCGTAATTATGGCATCGTGGTTGACACTTGTTGAACTATTAATGTTCCAGGACCACTACCAGCAGCCTTTATAGCAGCAACTTTAAAGTTGTTTCTTAATTGTGCAAAAGCAGTATGGAATCCCAGGTATGCAGGACAATCGGTAGTATTAGTATCAATTCCCACTCGCGTAGAATTATAACCATCAGGAACTGATCCAGTATAAACTGTATTAATTCCTACATCTCGAACCGATGCACCAAAACCTGCTTGACTAGTTCCATCTGCAGCATCATTAACATAAAGATTGACTGATTGACCTACAACAAATTGAGATCCAGTACCTTCAGGGAAATCAAGGAAAGTTTGAACACCCGTTTCTATGCCTACTACAGGTTGAGAACAAACTTGACCTAAAGCAATAATTACAGGTTCCTGATCACTTACAACGAAATCTTGGGTAGTAGCTTCAAATCCCGTCGCACCAATATTATCTGCAGGTGGGGTATTACCTGTTGGTGCTGTTGATGATGTTGCAACATGAATAGCTGAAGCACCGATAGCAACACATCGTAACCATTGAGTTTTTTGATCTATCCAAGCAGAAGTGACACTCGAGCCACCAACTGTCAAACTAATTGCAGATCCTACGCCGACATATGCTGTCATTATCTTTAAAAGTTCAGTATCTTATTTATTTATAATTACTCTTCCGCAGGTGCCGCTCTTTCCGCAGCTGCTTGACCACTAATTTCAGCAGCAGCAGTTGCAAGAGCATCATCTACTTCTGGTTCATTAAAAGTATTAGCCGCTACTTCAGGACGAAACGAATCTACCTTTGATGCAGACTTTGCATATAACATATCTTTTATTTTATCACTAATAGTCGCAGGGGATTCATCAGCAATAATCATATCCATTAATTCGGACTGAACATCTTGAGCTACTTCTGTAGTGTCAAGTTCCGTCGAATTCAATTCAGTTTCAGTTTCGGGCATTGTAATAAATGTGAGTAATCTCTAATATTTATGTATCATTCCCACTAGGGGTAGAGTCTGAATCAGATACATCCACCTCATGATGGGTATAATTGTAATCGGAAATCATGGCAAATAAACGTCCTCTATACCAATCCACAAATTCCATTTCTTCTTTGGGTCTGGTAGGTTCACCTTGCCATATAGTTTTATAGTTATCGAGACTGCTAGATATCATCCGCACTTCTCTTATATTAAACCTTTGCTCTGCCCACCAGCTCAAATCATCTTCGTCTCTTCGGAAATCATAATCATTTTTCTTTCCGCCGACGGACATTAGATCTCCCCGCCTTTGGGTTTCACCAAATTAGCGTCAGATTGGGCAACAGAGGTATCTACATCCATCGATCTTAAAGCAGCATCAGGTTCTTGTCCTCCAACGGGAGCACCCAATTCACCACTACTAACTCCTGGAATTGGTTCTCCTGTAGCAGGATCAATTGCCATTGCATTAGGATCAGGAATAGTACCATCCTTAATTTCTTTTTTCATGAGTTTATCTTGCTCTAAGATATCCTCATCAGTTTGATGTAGAATCCTTCTTCTCACATAATCCTGTGAAAAATACCTTCCAATATAAGGTTCTGCAGTAGCAACACTTGCTAATCTTTCATTTAAAAGTTCAGTTTCTTTTAATTCTGCGAAGTGATTATCATACAAAAAGTCAAATTGTATGTGTTCACTCATGATTTCCCAGTCTTCTGGGGTCACAATGTTCTTTAAAAGTAGTTGAGTTCTAAGTAAATCAGTGAATAAACCAGAGAATCTCTTACGTAATCTACCTACAAACTTACTAAATTTAACTTCATCTCTCAATATCTCTGAGGATCTTCCAAGGTTAAATCCTCCTTCTCCATCCATTCTTGATGGGGGTACATTGAGCGACCTATATAATTTCTTTTTGAAGTACTCAATATCCGTGATTTCACCAAGGTTTTGACCTCCTGGTAAAGTAGAAATTTCAGTTCCACGACCTCCTTCCCTTCTAGGGAGCCAGAAATCTTCAAGCATTGCCATGTACTTCTTGTCATCTCTGACTTCTCCTGTTTTAGCATCGTAGACTAATTTGTTACGATATCTCATCATCACATCACGGAGATATTGCTCGGCCTTAATTTTAGGAAGATTGCCAACATCAATATAGAAAATCCTACGCTCTGGAGCACGGGATAATCTGTAAATAACAAGACTATCCTCAATCATTCTTAATTGATTGAGAGATTTAATCGCTTTATGGAGATATGAAAGTACAGATCCTTTATTTCTATCTACTAATCCACTAGTAGCATATGCAATGGAATCTTTGGTCATCTTAATTCCAGCACTCTCTTGAGTATAGGATGCACTTCCTACTGGATAAGTAGTTTTAGGATTATAGATAAAGAATTCTTCCATTTGAGGAAAAACGAAATCCATAGGATTATCGTTTCCTGGAATTAATTGACTACGTTCTCTTTCCTTGTCTTTAGTTTGCTTACGAACATAGCGCATTTTCATTGCGTCGATATAACGCAACTCTTGAATCCCTTCATGAGGATTCTTTAAATCAATTACTTTATTATAATATATTCTTCCATCAATGTACCAATTCCTATAAATCTCATGGCACTTTTTATCAAAATCCAATAAATCTAAAACGTATCTAAATTCTTCTCTAACCTTCTTTTTAATACCATCACTGGCATTTAAATTATCTAGATCAATCTTTACCGGAACATCATTTGTATCAGATACTAGGGCTTCATTAACAATATCCTCGATTGCACTATCACATTCAGGATGTAATGACATCTCACGATATCTTTTAATTAATTCAAATTCGGTACGATATACGCCTTCAATATCAACATAAGAACCAAAAAAACCACTGGACAAATAGTGTTGCTCACCGTCGGCATCAGTAGGGACGACGGGAGAAACTACGCCAGGGTTAATTGGTTCATTATCCTCAATAGAGAATCCAAATAGTTTGGCCATAATTTATTTCCGAATATTTTTAGACTTACTAATATTTAGTTAGTCTAATTATAGCATACTATTCGTACTTATGCAGTAATTAAGTTAACTCCAGCTCCAGCACCACCAGCACCAGTTGGTAAAGTGTTCCAGGACTGAACTGCAAATTCAACAGTAAACTCTTCTATTGTATCTCCTGTATCGTAAGATAAGTCAACAGATGAAACAGAAGTTGGGAAGATATTCTCAAATTCATATGCTTTAAGAACAGCACTAGTATTACCAGAACTGTTGGAACTTCTCTTCTGTGTACCTCTACCTAGTTGATAAACCGCAGCAGTTCTCATATAAGAACCAGGGTTAGTTGCACCTAGGTTAGTGTCCATATTTGCCATCAAATCTGTCCACTGTTCAAAGGCATTTCTAATTCTAAACTCTTCATCCTGGATAATGGTGACGGACCATGTATCAATGGTTCTGTCTCCAGCGACTTTAAAAATACGACCTCTGAACGGGATGTCGATTGAAGCGACATTTGAAGCAGGTAATGATGCTGCTTTACATAAGAACGAGAACTCAGTCGAATCCCATGCAATTCCAGCAGGTAAATCAGTCATCTCCACTTCAAAGAGATTCGGTCTTGCACCACCACCAACCAATCGAGCTTTGAAATCCGAAATGGTTCTGGTACTTCTGTTTTCTAGGTTAAATGCAGGCATTGTTTGTTGTCCTCCGTATTGTTATTTAGATCTATTAACCTATGCTCTACCTGCTACTTCTTCAAAACTGACTCCAGTTCTGGTAGCAATGAAGGTAAGAGTTACATAATTAATAGACTTCGCAGGCTTCAAGTAAATGTCTGCGCGGAACTCATTGTTGTCGATAACATCAGGAGTGTTGTTTGTGGTATCACAAATAACTAGGAATCCGTAGAGTCCTCTCTTTGCCTGTACATCACGAAGATAGGGTTCAACAATGTTTCTGAAGTTTGCTCTTGTCAACTCATCATTGAGTTCAAAGAGTTGTGCTTCTGCTGCCTTCTGCAATGATTGCTCCACTGTCAAGAACAAACGACGAACGTTGATTCTATCGAATGCAGATGCATATCCGAGAGCAGTCTTGTCACCAAAGAGTAGAGTTCCTAATCCAGGTTGAGTTATAACAGAGTTAATTCTCTGTGGATATAACTTATCTCTTTGTGCTTTATCTGGGTTGTATGCAAGTTTAATAGCATTGTTAATAATACCACGCTGTTGACCTGCAGGTGAGAACCAAGGATAAGCAACAATATTTGTGCGGCACATTAGACCAGCAATGTCCCCGTTACATGGGATGTAGCGGAACTTATTATTAAAGCGGTCATATGTGTACTTGTAACCACTATCAAATATTGCGTAAGAAGAAGATGATAGTGAACTGAAGTAGTTGATTAAATTATCAGTTTGAGTATCAGTATTGGTAATACCAACCAGATCTCCTCTATGTGGTCCAACAACAGCAACACAATCCTTTCTGTTATTTGCTATAGAAATAACTTTATTTGCTATTGCTTGAGAATCCTGAACGGTATCTCCACCTGGACCCATAATTAAGTAATCAACTTCTTCCTTATCTTTATTGGAGTATTGATTATATGAAGTCATCAAATCTCCAACAGTGGCGCTGAATCCGTTAAATGTACTTCCGGAACTTACAACGCTACCACCTACCGAGTAGTCATCACCACCGGCGAGGGTATAAGTCTTGTTACCAATGACGTTAAAGTCAACTCCTTGAGCATCTATACCCCATGTACCAGCAGAGGTTCCAACTGGAGTATAATCGGTTGTACTTGAGAAAGTACTTGCTCGTGGATAAGATTCCCAAGAAGAGTAAGTATTATTAGTACTTCCTGGATTACCACCAGCATAAACATGCTCGGAGAAATCGGCAATATATTGCTCGTACCAGTTCTTCTGGGGAGCATTTACTGCAGATACTGCGTCAAGTGCTTTAGAAAGGTTTGTATGCTTCTCTAAAAGATTACCTTGAATACCTGTAATCTTACCACTATCATCAACAACTGCTATATGCAGAGCATCGTTCTCGGAATCTCTGTCTAGGCAGTACTTGGTAGTAGTTGGTTTTGGAGCAATTTCTTTCCAGTAAATTGTTGAGTTGGTAAGACCCAAAGTTTGTTGGTCATACCAGTCTTTAATTGGATAAGTGATTCCTGAAGAAAGATTAGGAGTAAATCCAGTACCGGAAATTGAACCGCTATTATCAACTGTTTTAATGTAATCACCAGCGGTGAATGCATATCCAACAGTTCCTTCAGAATAATCAATCATTGTTTCTGTTCCTGCAGAGGAAACCCTAGAAACAATTCTTACATCGATAGTGCTATTAGCAGCAGTGCTATCAGTATTAACACCAACAATGATACCTTTTAGATAACCGCTAAAGTCAGTGGTTGTTCCAACACCCGCTATAACTGCAGAGATAGGTGCAGTAACACCATAACCAATCGTGCAACCAATTGCTGCAGGAGTAGCAGTGTTAACGTGCAGAGTTTGGTCTGCATAATCATCAATAAAGCAAACTTTTAAATCATTTGCCCAAGAACCAGGGTTCTTTGCAGCAAAAGTAAAGTCGGATGCTTCAGAATGATTAGTAATATAATCATCATAGTTATCGATTCTATCAGTTCCAGTCATGGAAGTAGAAGCGATACCTACGCCAGCATTAGCGTTGGAGAGATAAGGACCGGCAGTTCTTACAACTTTAAGAACTCCACCATATGTAAGATAGGAAGAAGCAGTCATCCAATACTCATATTGAGCATCAGTTGATTGTGGCTTACCAAATACATCTATTAATTCCTGTTCCGTATTAATATCGATAGGATCATCAACGGGACCAATAGGGAAAGGTCCTGCCATTGCACCAATATTATCTAATACATTTTCAGCTCTTCCTACGGTTAGGTCAACCTCCCTTACCAGTACTCCAGGAGATAATTGTGGAGTTGCCATGTTTTTTTCCTAATCTCAGTTATCTAGAAATTATTTATTAAAAAATGAAGTTTACGATAGATACTCCCACATATAAGATTTATCTCCGTACTCATCTGCTTTAAACCAAGTATCTCCATCCTCGTCTGTAAAACTTTCATCGTCCATTCCATCAGTCATAAAACCAAATGGAGCCATATCTTGATCTATTTGATTTTTTTGCTCCTCATATAATCTCTTTCTTACATCTTGATCCGTAAGTTCTTTAAAATAATCACATTGTACTAACCATGCATATATGACTAAACACATTGCAAGGTCATCGTTACACCCCTCTTCTGCCTCAAATGAATTACTTTTATGAATGAAAGTAGTTAATTCACTCATAATTTCATAATCACAGAAAAGAAGTTTATTTTCCTCAATTAAAGTTTTTAAATTAAGAGACCCAACTTTTTTAACGGTCTTGGACATCTTGACTCCTAATTGAGTCTTTTTACCAGAAAATCCCTGTCCAATAACTTGTCCTGCTCTTCCTCTCATAGAAGTCATGAGAAGATTTTTATATTCTAAATCATAATTTAATATAGATGCTACCTGATCACCAATATCATTTACTTCACATAAAATAAATGCTTCATTATAACTTTTTCCCACTTCTTCTATAATACTTGGGAAAAGCATAGGTTTTATTTCATTATTTCTATACTTAGCGACAATTGAATGAGGGAACTCTGTTATATCAACCACTACAAAAGCAGAGAAATCTTTTCCTACTCCTCGTGCAACGTCTACTGTGATAACATAATCATGCTCTTTTTGGGGATCAACATATACATCTAAACCACCACTTCTTTTCTCCGGTTCCTGATATACAAGTGCTCTTAACTTACTTGGAGCAATTAATGTGTCAACAGATCCTAAAAATTCACACTCAAACTCAATCTTAAATTGTTGTTCAGAGGTATTTGCAATAGTCTGTTCTTTCCATACGTCATCTCTTCCTGGGACTTCAGACCAATGTACATCAGTAGGAACATATTCATTCTTTCCTCTTTCTGCATCATGCCAATACCTATAAAAATGATTCATCCCGTGAGGGGTAGAAACCATTATGACTTTCGTCGATTTACCAGAAGTAATAGTAGGATAAACAGAGGCAAAAAACGAATCAGCAATATGATTTGGAACGAATGCAAACTCGTCCAAAAACAAGATGTTGAAAGACATTCCTCGAACAGCACTGGCGCTAGTTGACGCAGCCAAGATTCTGGAACCATTTTCTAACTCCAAACTACCTTTGTTCCAGGATATAATACCCTGTTGCATCCATTTAGGTAAATTCTCATATGCAGTCTGTAATCTCCCTAACAGGTCCCTAGCAGTCGCTGCTTTGTTCGCTAGGATACCAATATTAACATTATCATTAAATACTGCATAATGCAAGAGATATGATACAGATGTAGTAGACTTACCAGTCTGCCGAGGCATCTTGCATATATTAAATCTATTGGCGTGAAACTTTTTAATTAACTGCTCTTGAAAATCATAAGGTTGAAAAGGAACTAAACCCTCATCCAAACTAACAATTTTTACATGCTGTCGTGCAAAATAAACTGGATCATTTTTACATGCCATAAATTCAAGAATTTGCTCTTTGGTAAATTCCTGTTTAACATTTGCTTTTTTTAAAAGGGGATTACCTAGGTAAACCTCATCCATTGTTGGCATAACAAAATCTCCTACTTATTCTGCCTTCTGAAAAAGAGGCGTTTCAGGATCATAATCTGCAACACGATAACTCCAGAGTTTAGCACCTGGATATACTTTATGCAGTTGATCAACAACTTCCTTACGAGAAGGTTTCTTTACTTGTGGGAAAAACATTTGAATACTCATTGTTCTTCCTCTCCATGCCAAATATACTTCTATTATGTTTCCTGGTTTATTATATTTTGGAAGTCTTCTTACTTCTATCAAATCTAAAGGATCTTCCCATTGGACTGCAGGTTTGGGAACTTTCATTGGTTCTGGTTTAATAATATCAATCACGGTTGCATAAAGATTTCCATTTGCATCATGTATTTCCACTTCTTCGTTTAAAGAAGCAAAGATATTATCTCCTACCTTCACATTATTCATAAGGAACCATCCCTTATTAACTTCCAATGCATAACGCACATCCCCTTCAGAAAAAACTGGAAGAAGAGTAAAAGGTTTCAGTTCTTTAATACTTTCAATGATTCCATCTTCCCGAATGAAAGCAATATCCAAAGGAATGCGAGTATCTTTCATATGGAAAGATTTTTGACCACTTTCTTCAAACTGGAAGAACATTCCTGTGTTTTCGTCCAGACTTTCTCTGAACATTAATCCTAATCTAAATTCTGTAGAAGTTTTAGGAATTTCTATATTAAGAGGAAGTTTTATTACTCTTTCTTCACTAACTCCGCCTCCGTTTCCACCCCCGTTACCATTTCCACCGTTGCCGTTACCACCATTACCGTTCCCATGGCTACCATTACCATTCCCATTGCCATTAGAACCATTCTTTCCATTACCATTTTTCCCATTCTTATGATCATGAACCAACCATCCACCACGTCCTATATGATAACCACTGGGGATAGGCATACACTTCTTTCTTTTAGTGCAATAATAATGTCCTTTTTTACACTCCTTCATGGGAATCTAGCAGTCTAGTCTTTAATATTTAGACTTACAAGTTAGTAATAGTGAGATTATTAAGACCACCAACGCCAACCCAAGCACTTCCGTTATAAATTTCTAATTGCGCTGTAGTAGTATTAAAGATAAGAGCACCTATTGTAACACTAGCAGCATCTCTTACTGTAGAGGTAATTACTGGAGGGTAGAACATTGTAGAAGCAGTAACTACACCAGCAAAGACAGCATTACCACCGGATGTAATTGTCAATCCAGTTCCAACGGTAACTTCTCCTCCACTGAAGGTAGATACACCAGTAACTTCCAAATCTTTAGTTGTTGCTGCAATAGAAACACCAAGTCTGGATATGGTAGCAATACCACTAACATCTAAATTAGTCGCTGTTGCTTCATCATATACGAGATCTCCAGTAACATTAAGATCTCCTCCAATGTATACATCACTAGCAGCAGTTACAATACCAGCAAAGACTGCATTACCACTCGGTTTAAGAGTAATACCGATACCACTACCACCGTCATAATCATATCCAACATCAACTCCACTTCTAGCAGTAACAATGCCAAGAGAATCTACATTGACTACATTATTCTTAAAGATAGTTCCTGCAACCGAAATATCTCC
>VTLG01006151.1_pt1 | contig 21580 bp, 20 predicted proteins | sample 4694571 | NCBI WGS metagenome assembly VTLG01 (sample SAMN12604809, study PRJNA352737) | marine metagenome | biome: ENVO:00000447; feature: ENVO:00000209|ENVO:00000569|ENVO:01000036; material: ENVO:00002151; isolation source: viral sequences binned using virsorter ... | reverse complement strand
AAGGTATCGTTGAGATTGCAGGCATCAAGATCTACAAGTCAATGAACATTCCATTCTTCGGTAAGTTTGGTACTAAGTATGGTACTGGTTCTGGTACAACTGTAACAGGTGTAACTGATCCTGGTAATACTGGTTCTTTCGTAAGTGAGGACATGGGTAACCAAGCAGAATCTGCTTCTGGTGCTCCTGATGGACAGCGTACAGTTAACGACTACGGTGAAGGAAACAAGTTCGACAACTCTTGTGGACTTATCTTCCAGAAAGAAGCCGTTGGTTGTGTAGAGGCTATTGGACCTCAAGTTCAAGTTACATCAGGTGATGTTTCAGTCATCTACCAAGGAGATGTAATATTGGGACGTTTAGCAATGGGTGCCGCACCTCTAAACCCAGCTGCTGCTGTGGAATTGATTGCAGGTATCGCTCCTAATACTGGAGTTGCTCAAGCATTCTAACTTATTATTCATATGGGGAGGCTTCGGTCTCCCTTTTTTATTACAGATTTTTATGGCTACCACGACAATTGATAACGAGACCGAACTCTCCGCTGTAAATGCTATCCTGGGAGCTATAGGTCAATCTCCAGTAACAACTATTGATAAAACAAATCCAGAGATAGGATTTATATATAATTTATTAAGAGATGCTAACGTAGATTTGCAAGCTGAAGGCTGGCATTTCAATACAGAAAAACATGTAACATTTACACCTGATAGTACTACAGGTAAGATAACTATAGGTGCTGATATACTTAAGATGGATACTACAGAAGGGTGGTCAGATAGAACCCATGATGTAGTTAAAAGAAATGGATTCTTATATGATAAGCAAAGTCATACAGATGACTTCTCTGATCACACTACAATCAATTTAGATATAGTTAGACTATTAAATTATGCAGATTTACCTGAAGTATTTAAAAGATATATAATATATAAAGCTTCAGTTAGAGCTGCTACACAGCTAGTAGGTAATGCACAATTAGCACAACTCTTAGCTCAACAAGAAGTGATGGCTAGATCTGCTATCATAGAGTATGAATGTAACCAAGGTAATCATACTATGTTTGGTTTACCAGAGGAATCAGTTTATACTGCTTATCAACCTTGGAGGTCGTTAGGAAGATAATGGCTGGAGTAACACAAACTATAGATACTTACTTTGCTGGTATGTCGCAACAGCCAGATCTAAAGAAGTTTCCAGGTCAAGTAAAAGATATAGTTAATGGTGTCCCTGATGCAATAGAAGGACTATACAAGAGACCTGGCTCTAGACGTATAGGATCTACACCATTAGCTAACGTACAGTCTAATGGTTCTTGGTTCCATTACTATAGAGATGAGACAGAAGGTTCATATATAGGACAGATAGCTAGTGATGGTAAGGTAAGGATATGGAAGTGTAGTGATGGTACTGAAAAGAATGTATGGTATCATACAGATAACAGTGCTTATAGTGGAGGTAACTCTGATCACACATCTATCACAGGATACTTAACACCTAGCAGTGCTACAGCTACAGAAGACTTACAAGCATTAACTATTAACGATACTACCTTCCTAACCAATAGAACTAGAGCTGTACATACCACAGGTACAACAACTGCTAGAGAGCATTCACACTTTGCTTATATAGATCTACTGAGAACAGAGAACGGTAGGCAATACGCTATGAATGTATTTAGCAATGAAACTACTAGTAGTATAACTAGAGCTACTAGATTAAAAATTAATTCAGATAATTTATCAGAAGTTGGTGGTACTGGTACATGTCCTGGTATAGGTACACAGGTATTCAGTGTAGATTCTGGATCTAAAAAGAATCTTATATTTCGTATAACGGCAATTGGTCAGCAAGGTCAGATAGCTAGTTATGACGATGAAGTATATGCATCTAGTTTTGCTTGTACATATAATAGACAAGTAGTTTTATTACATGGTGGAGAAGGTTGGAGTACTGGAGATACAACTACAGTTACTTTAACTCAAGCTAAAACTGATTATGATTATACTATACGAGTGGAAGATCATGAAGATACACCAGTCAAAGCTAATATAAAAGCAGTACGTCCAGCACCTACACCATTTGATGCTGATACAGCTGTTACACCTGATACTATATTAGGCAGTATAGTTACAGAATTATCTGGTACAGGCATCACTGCTGTAGTTATAGGTAATGGTCTATACTTACATTCTAGCTCTGCTTTCAGTGTAGAAGTATGTGATAAAGACTTAATGAGAGTAATGCAAGAAACAGTAAATGATGTTTCTGAATTACCTATGCAATGTAGAGATGGTTATATAGTTAAAGTAACTAACTCTAGAGACTCAGGAGATGATGACTACTTCCTTAAGTTTAATGGTAATGATGGTCTAGATGGTCCTGGTTCATGGGAAGAGTGTGCAGAACCTGGAATAGTAAAAAGCTTAAATGCTACTACTATGCCTCATGTACTTCAACGTCAAGCAGACGGTGATTTTTTAGTGAAAACATATTCCTGGGCAGACCGTGAAGTAGGTGATGATACTACTAATCCTTTACCTTCTTTTATTAAGAAAGACGCTAGTAATAATTTTATAGGTAAGATAAATAGAGTTTTATTTCATAGGAATAGACTAGCTTTATTATCTGGTGATGCAGTTATACTATCTAGACCTGGAGAGTTAGATGTACCTGCTTTCTTTGCTAAGACAGCACTAGCTGTTGGTGCTACAGATCCAATTGATATATCCTGTAGTTCTATATTTCCATCTGATTTATTTGATGGGATAGAAACAGCTGCTGGTTTAGCAGTATTCAGTACAAACCAACAGTTTTTATTATCTTCTGATGCAGAAATACTTAACCCAGATACAGCTAAACTGAGAAGTATATCCACATATAATTATAATAAAGATTTACCTCCTATATCTCTAGGTACTACTGTAGGATATGTAGATAACTCAGGTAAGTTTAGTCGTTTTAATGAGATGGCTAATGTTCAAAGAGAACAAGAACCTGTAGTTGTTGAAACAAGTAAAATTGTAGCTACTTTATTACCAAAAGAGATTGATTTATTAACTAATTCAAGAGAGAATCAATTAGTATTATTTGCTAAAGCTAATGATAGTACCTGTCTTGTCTATGGATATAAATACTTCCAAGCTGGTGAAAAGAGAGAACAACAAGCTTGGTTTAAATGGAAAATAAACAATCCAATTAAGTACCACTTCATTATAGATGATGAGTATTTCTTTTTAGATACCGATAATTTTCTGCAAAAAATTTCTCTTATGCAGCAAGATACTGATCCTAGTATTGATGAAACTGTAGGATCAGATACATCTAACTATCTTATACATTTAGATAACTGGACTACTGTAACTAATGGTACATATAATGCTAGTACAAAGATAACTACATTTGCTAACCAATCAGATTGGATAGATCAAGTAACCACACCCAATGGTGATTTAGTTTTAGTTGATACTAATACTAATGCTACTAGGGTAGGTAGGTATGCTGAGTGTACTGTAACTAATACAGATGATTTCACAGTACCTGGAGATTGGTCTACTGGTACATTCTATATAGGTTATCTATATGAGTATCTTGTACACTTTCCTACATTCTATCTGACTCAAGCTCAAGGTGGACAATCTAGATCTGATGTAAACTCATCTCTTATTCTACATAGAATTAAATTGAATTTCGGTAAGTCAGGTTTATATACTACTACCTTACAGCGTACAGCTCCGAAACCTAACTATAGTGAAACATATGAAGCTGCTGCATTAGATGAATATAATGTATCTGATGCTCCATATGTACCAGAGAATATACAGACAGTACCAGTATATGAAAAGAATACTAACGTAGAAGTACAACTTAAATCATCACACCCAGCTCCTGCGACACTACATGCTGTGTCATTTGAAGGAGATTATACACCGAAAAATTATAGACGTGTCTAAATACATTCACCCAATAACATTGGAGGCTGCTGTAGAGGTAGCCTCTAATCTACGTCCAGAAGACCACAGAGAGGTCGAAGAGGGTCACGGGTACGATCCTGTAGAATATGCTAAATTCATCGCTCAGGAGGGCTCCGCTGTGTATTTCACAGTGCCTAACGGCAAGACTGCTGGTATGGCAGGAGTTAATACTGAGGGAGCAATATGGATGATATGTACCCCAGCTATAAAAGATTACCCACATACGTTTGCAAGAGAATCCAAAAGGTTTGTAGAGAGTAGAACAGAACCTTTACTTTGGAATGTTGCAGATAGACGGAATACAGTTCACCTAAAACTACTCAAATTCTTAGGGTTTAAATTCTTGAGGGAACTCAAGTATGGTCCTAACCAATTATCCTTTATCGAGTTTTGCCGTGTGTGCAGATCCTAATGCTGCTGCTAGACAAGCAGCCAAAGAAAGACATGCAAATAAAGTCTTTAAATTTATGTCTGATGGAAATAAATTCCATAACAATCAAACGACATATGAGAAACAATCTAGATTTATACAAGGTATAGGTGAATCCAGAGCACAAAGTGATATTAGACAACTAATAGAACGTAAGCGTGGACAAGCCTTATCAAGTAAAGAAAAGTTAGCTCAAAATTATGCTACTACTCAACATGTAAATGAAGGTGGTGGAAGTAGAAATGCTGGTAGAAATGCATATTTAAAAATGCTAAATCAACAAGCAGAAGTTGAACAAGGTTTAGCTCAATTAGCAGGCAGAGGTCAAGGTATATTATTAGAAAAACAGAGAAGAGTTAGAGCTGGTCTATTAGCAAAAGCAAAACAGGATATAGGTTATAAACCTGAATTTGGTGTACCTGTTAGTTATCCTAAACAAGATACTGGTGCTATGCTGATGGGTGCTTTAAGTACTGGTTTATCTATAGCTTCTACATTTGCAGCTGCTGGTAGTGATATAAGAATGAAAGAAGATATAGAACAAGTTGGTGTATCTCCTAATGGACATAAGATATATGAGTTTAATTATAAAGGTAAACCTACTAGATACCGTGGAGCTATGGCTCATGAAGTAGCTAAGATAGATCCTACAGCTGTTACTGTTAGACCTGATGGGTATCTTGGTGTTTACTATAATAAAATTGATGTCAACATGGAGGTGATCTCATGACAAGTTCAACATTTGATAAGTTATTAGCTCAACAAAGAGGTAGTCTTCCACAAAGTACTAGTGCTTACTACGAATTAGAGCAAGGTGATCTTAAGTATGATGGTGTTAAAAATATCAATGATGCTATTGATGCTGATATCAAGGATTTCCAAGAGAGAACTAATTGGGCTATAGAAGAATCAAAACGATATCATGAATCCAAAGAAAAACAAATACAAAAATTTGTAGGATTAATTCCTTCAGTAGCTGGTTTGAAGGAGTGGGATGATGCTAGAAAAAAAGCAGCAGCAGTATATGATTCTAAACACAGAGTTCTGGAAGATTTACCAATAAATGTAGATCCTGAAGATGTACCTGATAAAAAGAAGGAAGACTTTATTGAAGATAATAATGCAAAACTCAACACTCTGACTAATGTAAATTCTACACAACTTAACTTTATAAAAAATAGTAATGAGTTAAGTAAAACTGAAAAGATTGTTGGACTTGCAGAGAGTGAAACTCAAAGGTTAAATATTAGTGGTATTGAAGCTGGTAATGCTTATGTAGAAGAATTCCCTACTTATGTTAGTGGAGAAGTGTATGTTAAAAAAAGATTGAAAGATCCTACAACTGGTCTAGAGATGCCATACGCAATGAGTTATATGGAAGTCCTGCAATCTGATAATAGAGAAATTAAACAATACTTATCTCTACTTTGGAGAGACATATATCTGGACTATTATGCTGCTATGAAGAAAAAAGGATATATAGATAAAATGGGAGATCAATACTATAGATACAAAGTATTTCCTAGAATTTCTAAAAGTGGTGATACTATACAAAATAAACTTCTAACTAGACAATTAGACCAGTCTATTAAAGGTGCTGAAGATAGAATTAATGAGAATATATTAGCACAATATAATTCAAATCCTAAACTTGAAGATAGAGTAAATTTTTTATTTGGTAAAAATGGATTTCTTGCACAAAGGGAAATTGGTTTAGATGGTAAAAAAGATAATCCAAGAGCATGGAAAGAACTTAGTGATTGGATGGAATGGGCTGTAAAGAACGGTCATATGGGAAGGAAAGGTGAAGATGCTCAAGCAATTCTAGACTCAAATTCTATACCGAAAAGAGGCGGTAAGCCAGGTGAACTTACAAGTTTAAGTAAATTAAATAATCCAAATGCTAAAGCTTTAGTTAATAGAGTTAGTATTGAAATTGCTGATTTAACATACAAAGCTAATAGAGCTGATAAGATCCTAGAAGATGATTATATTATTGATTCTGTGAATGATGTAATATCTAGAGAACAGGAAAAGCTAGATAGCACTGGTGGGACTTGGACCGATAACTTAGTAAATACTCTTAGAAACGAAGTTATTGAATCTGCAAAAAATGAAGGTTATTATTTACTTCAAACTGATTCAAGATTATCTAGATTTAATTCATTAGAAACTAGTAGAATTAGAAATGAATCACAAGCTAGAGATATCTTAAATTATCAAATAGAGAATGATAAACCATTAAGTTCAGAATTAATAAAACATATACCTGTTAGTGGTCATCCGAATAGAAATAGAAACGATTACTTACAATTTGCTAAAGATTTAGGAAGTAATGGTTTGACTATAGAAGAAGAAAGATTAAGAGATATAAATATTGAACATGAATTAACTAAAGGTCCATCTGCTTTCGTAGATCCAAAACAGAAGGGAAGCGAATGGGGAATGTTAATGCTGCAAAAAGGACAAGCCTTGTACAATGCAGAGTATCATGGCTATATGGCAGCTGCTACTGAAGATAAAGTTGTTAAAGGAGATGCTTTTAAACTTCTTAAAAGAAATGCTAAAGCTCATGCTCTTAGGGAAGTTAGAAAACAAGCACAGCTAAAAAAAGAAGGAGGCAAAGATTCTAAAAAATCATTCTTTGATCAAAATGAAGATGCTGGTATTAAGGTAACTACTGGTGAATTTAAAAGTACTGGGCAAGTTATACAGAAAATAAGACTTCAGGGTGAGGAGGCTTTAAACTATAATAAGTATTACCCTGGAGAGGAAGAAGCAGCTAAAAAATATCTGGCCTGGAAACAGAATCCAAAAGGACAAGCACCTATTAGTTTTTGGTCAGCCTATAGTCCATATATTTGGAAAGTAGTTCCTGGCTTACCTAATGCACAAAGTATAGCTGAAAGTAGATTAGCAGCTACAGAATATCTAAGAGAAGAAGGATACGAGAACGTAGATGTAGGTGGGCATGAATCTAATAATGATGTAGATATAGCCCAAGGTAATCAAAAAGGTGATGAATCTAAATACTGTCAAGCTGTAGTAAAACCAGAGACTTTAGATATTATGTTAAAGGATTTAGCTCTAGAAGACAGGGATATAGATACTGTATATTCACCTGGAGTAGCTACTCCAAGAGGGTGGCAAAAAGAAAGATTTGATAATGAATTACCATTAGCACCAGATATACCTCTATCTCAAACTACAGTAGAAATAGTAGCCCATGCAGCTGGTAGAGATCCTAATCTAAGATTTGGTATTTATGATATACCTGCTAATATTGTATGGGATATGTATGACAAAGGTATTATAAGTCCAGATGAAGTGTTTGATGAAGAGTTACAAAAAGAAATTGTAATTAGAAAAATTATAAACACAGCTAACGAAAGAGGATCGAATAAAACTTGGAATAATACATATAGAAGAAACAACTGGTTAACAAACAAAGAGAAAGCAGAATTCAGTAGAATTATGGCTGCTATAACTGGTGAAGAGAATATAGACCCATATAATGATATTCAATTACTGGCTCCTGAATGTGCTAAGGCATTAATAGGATCAGCAATGGGTCAACAATAACTATTACTAAGGTAAGATATGGACGTAGATTTAATTGAATCTAGATTATTAGCAAAGGAAGGTGAAGAGGATACTGCACTACCTCAAGAACCTCTTTCACCTCAAGAAGGACCAAGGTTCACTCCTGAACAAGAAGATCCTAGAAACAAAGAAGGATGGGGACTACCTGCAGTAGCTGAAGAATTAAAATCAGCAGTACTAGGCGGTCTTCAGGATACAGTCTCATCCGTACAAACATTCCCTGAACGTGCTATAGATACACTTTCAGGGGAAGTACAGAGAGAAAAGAAAGAGAAAGGAAGTTACCAACCAGAGTGGAATCCTTTTGTAGATAAAGAAGATCCTATTATTACTAAAACATGGTGGGGTCAAATGCTACGAGGTACAGTACACTTCGGTAGTATGGCAGCTGGAGTTGTAGCTGCTGGTAGTGCAGCTGGTGTAACAGCACCTGCATGGGCTACTGGTATGGCTGGATGGGGTCTGGTAAGAGCAGCTGGTATAGGTGCTATATCTGATGTCATATCTCATACAACAGACGGTGAGAACGCATTAGGAATGATGCGAGATCGTTTTGGTTGGATGGATACACCTCTTAGTACTAAAGATACAGACCATCCTCTAATGATGAAATTTAAAAACATCGTAGAAGGTATGGGTATTGGTATATTATTTGATAGTGCAGCAATGGCACTAGGTAAAGGTGGTAGCTATGCTAAAGCACAAGTAGCTGCTAGAAATAAAAGTGTAGAGTTAGAAACAGTTAGAAAAGGATTACAAGAACTTAGGAGAAATGAGTTCGGATTTAGAGCTAGTAAAAACTCACCCGTAGCTGGTAGACATCAGGGTAATCATTTATCCCAAGATGATCCTTATACTGTTTGGGAACGTAACAAGAGAATTAGGAATGAGTGGGGAGCAGAAGAAGGCTCTGCTGGTAATGTAACTACTCCAGTACAAAGAGAAAGGATTGCCAGAGAAACTGGTTTAACTGAAGAATTAGTTTTTGATACATTACAGAAACTATATAGTGCTGATAAGTTTCAGCAAGTACTTCGAGCTGTAGAAGGTAGTAGGAAGCGTTTAGTAGAAGTATTCGGTGATGCTATCTTAGCTCACCAAAGAATCACTTCTGGACGTAATGCTGCTGAAATGACAGCTGAAGAATACTTAGAAGAGATCTTTAAAACTTCACAAAGATTCGATGTAACTGATATTGCTGGTAAGAAAGTAGATGAGATAGTCACTATTACAGCACAGAATGTTGTCGTTAGTGATTTAATTGTATCTACCTTATTACAACAATTAAGAGATCTAGGTACTGCTGGTAGAGAAATAGCAGATTTTAATAACCTACTAGATATTGATGCTCCTGGCGATCAGATACTAGATACTATGTTAACTGCAATCTCTGAGTCTAAAAGAGCTAAGTATACATTATCTCAAGAGTTTCGTAACTTAGGTGCAAAAAGACATACTGCTATTAAAGAAGCAGTTAAACAAGAAGTAGCAGATGCTAGAGAAACAATTCAGTCTATACTTAAAATAGCTGATAAAGATAAGGATGGAGATTTAGTACTAGCTTTATTTGAAGCATTCTCATCTATGAAAACAGTTAATAATGTAGATGACTTTACTAATTGGGCTAGGAAGATGATCTCAGGTGGAGAGATTGAAGGTAAGAAACAGACTGGTGCTTTAATAAGAGAGCTTCAAGGTGTTATGATACATAGTGTCCTAAGTGGACCTAAGACACCAGTAAGAGCTATTATGGGTACAAGTGCTGCAACTTTTTTAAGACCTTTCTCACAGACATTAGGAGCTGCTCTAAGCTATCCTTTCACAGGAGATGCTGTTACTATGAGAGCTGGTTTATCTTCATTGAATGCTATGATGGAAGCTATTCCAGAATCATTTGAGTTATTTAAAACTAGATTAAATTCTTATTGGTCTGGAGATATAGCTACAATTAAAACAAGATTCGCTGAATACACTCAAGGAGATGATAACTGGGAAATATTAAGACGTTTCTCAGAAAGTGAGCAAGCTAATGTAGGAGATAGGATGGTGTTTAGTCTAGCTAATATGGCTAGAAATATGAACAATTCTAATTTTTTAACTTACTCAACTAAACTAATGGCAGCAACTGATGATGCTTTTGCTTATATCTTAGGTAGAGCTAAGATGAGAGAGAAAGCTTTCAGATCTGCTATGGATGCTAAAGGTAAAGGAGCTTTAACAGCTTATGCTGATATAGAACCTGAACTTATCAAAGTATATGAAGAAGATTTCTATGCACAGATATTTGATGGTAATGGTAATATCACAGATGAAGCTACTAAGTTCGCACGTAAAGAAGTTACGTTAACTCAAGATCTAACTGGATTTGCTGAAGGTTTAAACTCAGTATTCCAACAGAATCCATGGGCAAAACCTTTCTTCTTATTCGCTAGAACTGGGGTAAACGGATTAAATCTTACTGCTAAACATACTCCGATTCTTAACTTATTTGTTAAAGAATGGAATGATATAGCATTTGCTAGTCCAAGTAACTTAGATAGTGTAGCTAAATATGGTATCACTAATGCTGCAGAATTAGCTAATGCTAAGGCATTACAAGTAGGTAGATTATCTATGGGTTCTGCTATAATCAGTATGTCTATATGGTCTTGGATGAATGGTAATATGACTGGAAACGGTCCTGTGGATAGACAGAAAAGACAGACATGGCTAGATGCTGGGTATAAACCTAGAACAATTAAACTTGGTGGAGTGTTGGTTGGATATGATGCTTTTGAACCATTTAACCAAATAATGTCTCTTGTTGCTGATATAGGTGATGCTAGTCAACTAATGGGAGAAGAGTGGACTGAAGATCAGTTCCAAAAAGTATCTCTTATTGTAGCTCAAGGCTTAACAAGTAAGTCTTATTTATCTGGTATGCAGCAATTTGTTGAATTATTCTCTGGTAAGCCAGGTCAATTTGATAGAATTATCGCAGGATTAGCTAATAACCAAGTACCTTTATCTGGTTTAAGAAATGAATTAGGTAAAGTATTCACACCGTATACTAGAGAATTAGGATCAGGAATTGATCAAGCTCTAAGAAATAGAAACTTATTATTTGAAAAAGGACCAGGAGAAGATCTACCTATTAAATATGATATCTTAAATGGTAAGCCTATTAGAGATCATGATCCTTTAACAAGAATGTTTAATGCTGTTAGTCCTATATCATTTAACTTAGATAATTCACCAGCTAGAACTTTCTTATTTAGATCTGGGTATGATTTAAGAACATCTACTTACTTTTCACCTGGACCTAATAGTGTTGATTTAACAGATTCTCCAAAAATAAGATCTTTATTCCAAAAAGCTATAGGTGAGCAGAACTTAGAACTTCAGATATTAAGACTATCTAAGACTAAGAGAGCACAGGAATCCTTACTTGAAATGGAAAAAGATATAAGAGATGGAAATAGAGGTGCTTTTGAAGCTAAAGATTATTACCATAACAGGGAATTAAGAAGAATAATCAACAATGCAAGAGAGAATGCTTGGTGGAGTCTAAGAGATAACCCAGAAGTTATGGACTTAAGTACAGAACAAGCTAGAAAGAAACAACGACGTGAAGAAAAAACCTCCCAAACTTCTTACGCACAACCCATTTTAGATATTTACAAATAAACAATGGCAACTTTCAAAGAATATAATGCAACTGGAGGTGCTTCTGAAGCTTTTGCAATTCCGTCTTTTACTTCTGATGAAATAAAAGTAAGAGTAGATGGGGTATTAAAAACAGCTGCTACTCATTATAACATAACAAGCTACACAGTAAATGGAGGTACAGTTACCTGGACAGCAGGTAACGCACCTACTGGTGTGTCTGTTCGTATCTATAGAGAAACTGATATAATAAATAATGCTAATACTGATATAGAGCCGTATGCTACATACCATGCAGGTTCCTCAATTAAAGCAGATGATCTAAATGGTAATCAAAGACAAGTATTACGTGCATTAGCAGAAGGAAGAGAATTAAAACAGACATGGCAATTAGGTAGTAGTGAAGTAGAGACTGCTAATATAAAAAATAATGCAGTTACTCATATTAAACTTGGTAATGATTCAGTTGATGGAGATAAAATTGCAGATAATTCTATAGATACAGAACATTATGTAGATGGATCTATAGGTCTAGTTCACCTATCTGGAAATTCAGTAGATTCTTCTAAAATAGTAGATGGATCAATTGTTAATGCTGATATATCTGGATCTGCAGCTATAGATGGATCTAAGATAGCAGCTTCTACTACTTCTGTTGCTGGTACTATATCAGCTGCTGATAAAGCAAAGTTAGATGATATCGAAGATGACGCTACAGCTGATCAAACAGCTAGTGAGATAAGAGCACTTGTAGAGAGTGCTAGTGATTCAAATGTATTTACTGATGCAGATCATTCAAAATTAAATGGGGTAGATGATAATGCTAATAACTATTCTATATCATCTGAGTTACTAGATGAAGATAACTTTTCTTCAGATAGTGCTACTAAACCACCTTCACAACAATCTACTAAAGCATATATTGCAACCACTTCACAAGCTAAAGATGCTGAACTCACAACGCTTGCTGGTATGCAGTCAGGTACTGCATCTATTCTTGCAAGTAGTACGGCTCTTACCTCAACTACTGCTGAACTTAACCTGTTGGACGGCAAGAGCGTTGTCACAGCAGTTAGCGGTAGTTCTACTGACAATCAGTTACCAACTGCAAAAGCCGTTAACGATCAGATAGTCTCATTATTAAATGATGCTGGTGGTTTTGTACCAATAGCAACTGAAGTATCTTTCCCAACTACTAACCCAGACCCCGATGACGGTACAGGTACTATTGTATCTATTGCAGATACAGGTGGCTTAAAAGTTGCTGATGGTAGTGGATCTGGAGATTATGCTGGTACAGCTGGTCATTCAATTGGAGCTACAACTACAGCTGGAGTAGCTGTAACGATCACAGATATAGACACATCTCTTAGAGGTACAACTATATCTGCTGGTAAAGGAATGTTGGTACAGACAACAAGTACCCTTAATACATATACATACCACAGACTTGTAGTAGATGAAGCTGGTGTATCTCAGGCTTCAACAGCAGTATCTGATTTTAATGAAAGATACCGTGTAGGATCTTCTAATCCTAGTTCTTCTTTAGATGATGGAGATTTATTCTTCAATACTACATCTAATAAGATGCTAGTATATAATGCTACTGGTAGTTCATGGGATGAAGTACAGTCTGTAGGTAACTTCTTTATCAATACTATATCTAGTTACTCAGGTACTGGAGGTAATAGTGCAACATTTAATGGAGCAGCTTATAGATTCGTTCTATCTAATCCAGGTACATATTCACACCAACATATTGTTTCTGTCAATGGAGTCATTCAGAAACCTAATAGTGGGACCAGTCAGCCATCAGAGGGATTTGCTATCGATGGTAGCTCTATTATCTTTTCTGCCGCCCCTGCTAGTGGTGCTGATTTCTTTATTATCACTATTGGAGCAGCGGTAAATATAGGAGCACCAAGCGATAATACAGTATCTACAATTAAGATACAAAACTTAGCAGTAAATAATGACAAGATAGCTGATGATACAATATCTGAAGCTAAATTAGATATACATGCAGCTCCATCAGGTACTGATAAGTTCCTTAAGTATACCAGTAATGGTATGGAATGGGTAGTACCTAGTTATACTACTAACCAATTAACAACTGAAGAAGTTCAAGATATAGTTGGAGGTATGTTTACTGGTAATACTGAGACTAACATCACTGCTACTTATGAGGATTCTGATGGTACTATTGATTTAGTTTCAACTGATACTAATACTCAGTTAAGCACTGAACAGGTTCAAGATATTGTTGGTGCTATGTTCACTGGCAATACAGAAACTAATATATCAGCAACATATGAAGATTCTGATGGTACAATAGACTTAGTATCTACAGATACAGTTTATACACACCCTAATCACTCTGGAGAAGTAACATCTACAGCTGATGGTGCTACTGTTATTGCAGATAATATAGTAGATGAAGCTAATCTAAAGGTATCTAATGCACCAACTAACGGATATGTCCTAACAGCTCAATCTGGTAATACAGGTGGAATGACATGGGAACAAGCTACAGCTGGAGCAACAGGTGGTAATAGTAATGCTAATGCTGTCTTCTGGGAGAACCAACAAACAGTTACCCATGACTATACCATCCAAAACAATTACAACGCAGGTTCATTTGGACCTATAACTATAAATTCTGGTATCACCGTTACGGTTGGTGCCGGTGAATCTTGGACGGTAATCTAACTATGACAATAACAATTAATGGAAATGGTACCGTCACAGGAGTTTCTGTAGGTGGCTTACCTGATGGAATAGTAGATACAGATATGTTAGCTGCTACAGCAGTTACAGATGGAAAGATAGCTAACACCACAATTTCAGAAGGTAAGTTAGCAGCAGGTGTTAATACAATTCAAGAAACAGATATATGGAGGGTGACTTCAAGTTTTGATTCTAATGGTACATTTATAACAAGTAACTGGGAAAGAGCTGATCAAGCTGGAGCAGAGAAGATAGGAACTGGTATGTCTGAATCTTCTGGAGTCTTTACTTTTCCAAGTACAGGTGTATGGAATGTAAAATTTATTGCTCAAGCTTCTGAAACTAGTGATGATATTCGTTATGCAGGAGCCTATCTTAATACAACTACTAACAATAGTTCTTATATAGAAGCTGCAATAGGTGTAGGAAATATACACAACCACAACAACGTTTGTTGGACTATGCCTGTTGCTGAAACTAATTTTGATGTAACAGACGTATCTCAATGCAAATGTAAGTTCTATGTAGGTGCAGAATCTTCTGGGGTAACATGGGTAGGTAGCACAACAATAAATAATACATACGTAGTTTTTACAAGATTAGGAGATACATAAAATGAATTTACAAACAGGAAGAGCAGATCACATAGAAGACTATTTAATCACTGTTAGAAAAGGACAATGGTTCGGTTGGTCTGACTCAAAGAATAAAATTTATGCAAACCTAATTGTCAATGACGGTGGTTCTAAACCTAGTGAAGCTGACATAAATGCAGGACTTAAGAAGTTACAAGACGACTTCGATGCTAAAGATTATGCTCGTAAAAGAGCAGCCGAATACCCTTCTGTGGTCGATCAGTTGGATTTAATTTACCATTCAGGAATTGATGCCTGGAAAACAAAAATAAAAGAAACAAAGGATAAATACCCTAAATGAGTAAAATAAAATTACCCCACGCAAGTGGGAATAGCATGAGCATCGCAGCTCCTGCAACGAATCCTGCATCTGATTTAGAACTTAAATTACCTGTAGATATAGGTGCTGCTGGTAAAGTCTTATCGGTAGATGGAAGTGGAAATCTAAAATTTATTTACCCTTCTGGTTATGGTGCTTTTCATGTATATATGAATGGTCAACAAGAAATTACAAATGATGCACAAGAAGTAATTGAATTTGCACATGAAACTTTTGATACTCAAAACTGGTGGGATACGTCTACTTATAAATACACTCCGCAAGTAGCAGGTATTTACTTTTTTAATTTGAAGATAGAGTGGAACTCTTCATATGTTGACTCCAAGGCAACTAAATTAAGAGCAAAAATATATAAAAACACAACAGAACTTACTGATCAATATATGGGTATTGATGATGTATATGGATCAATTAGTAATACTGTTAGCATAATGGTTGAAATGAATGGATCTTCAGATTATATGCAATACAAAGTTCAAGGACACACTGATGATGGCACTAACCCACGTGTAATGGGCCATTCATCTGGTATCTATACGCATGCAGATGGTTATTTAGTGGAGGCATCATGAGTACATTAAAAGTAAACACAATACGCCATATAGGAGCATCAAGTGATGCTGTTACCTTGGCAACCGATGGAACGTGTACGGCAAAGATTACTAATAATCTAAGTAACAGAAATTTGGTGGTGAACGGCAGTTGTATCGTGGCCCAAAGAAGTACTTCACCAGTTACTGATGATTCCTATAGAACGGTAGACAGGTTTGCTCTAGATTATAGCGGTACAGATAATCATCCAACACAAGCACAACACGCTTTAACTTCTAGTGATACTGGACCTTGGGAAAAAGGTTTTAGATATTCTTTCCATGTGACAAATGGGGATCAGACAAGCGGAGCAGGAACTGGTGATGAAATGAATATTGATTATCGTTTTGAAGCTCAAGATATAGCTAATTCGGGTTGGAATTATACTTCAGCTTCCAGCTATATAACTTTATCGTTCTGGGTAAAAGCAAGTGTTGCACAAGATTATAAATTTTATTTAAAAACAGAAGACGGAACAGAAAAAGGTTATCCAATGTCAACAGGTTCTTTATCTGCTAACACTTGGACAAAAATAACTAAAACTATTCCTGGTCATGCTGATTTACAATTTGATAATAACAATGCGAAAGGTTTAGCTATTGAATGGTTTCCTTTTATTGGAACCGATAAAACAGGAAGTGTGACAGACAACGCTTGGATGAATTATAGCGGAAGCACAAGAGTAAATGATATGGCATCTACTTGGTGGACAACTAATGATTCAACATTTGAATTAACAGGTCTTCAATTAGAAGTAGGAGACGTTGCTACTGACTTTGAACATAGATCGTATCGTGATGAATTAGCTAGGTGTAAAAGATATTATCAACAATATCCAGAACTAGCTGCTGATGGCTATGCACCTTATCCGTCTGGTACTGTCGCAATTATGGATGCTACTACGGCGGCATGGCCTATGACATTCGATACAATGAGAGCAGCTCCAACAGTTTCATGGACTGGTAATCATAGAATCATAGAAGTAAATACGGTAAGAAATGTTTCAGGGTTTACGGCTTATCACGGAAGTGCATCTACTGGTTGGATGGTCATTACTTGTAGTGGAGGAGGTATGACTGCTGGTCATTCAGGGTTAGTTGGTAGAGATAATAGTACCACTACTTATATGAAATTTTCAGCAGAATTATGACTTACACCTACAAAAAAATTAAACCAATGTTTTCAGGTGAAGCCGAAACTTCTATTCGTAGAAAAGAAGATGATGCTTGCATCCCATTCGATCCTGCAAACACAGACTACCAAGAGTACCTAGAATGGGTAGCAGAAGGTAACACAGCGGAGGCAGCCGACTAATGGCATTAACACAAATAGATACTGGTGGTATCAAAGATGATGCCGTCACAGATGCAAAGTTACCTGCTAACTCTGTAGGTAATAGCGAAATGAATGATGATGCTGTTGGTGTTGCTGAACTCTCAGCCACTGGTACAGCATCTAGTTCCACCTTTTTAAGAGGAGATAACTCATGGGTTACTCCAACAGATACTAACACCCAACTCAGTACCGAAGAGGTACAAGATATAGTAGGTGCAATGTTTACAGGTAACACTGAAACAAACATTACAGCTACTTATCAAGATAGCGATGGGACTATAGACCTTGTGTCTACAGATACTAATACTCAGATAGGTGGTGCAACAGGTGTTGACTTTAACGATGGAGTTAAAGCACGTTTCGGGACAGGGAATGATTTAGAAATCTACCATGATGCAAGTGATTCTTACATAAAAGAAGCGGGTGTAGGTGAACTCCAAATTTGGTCTGATACTAATTTAGCTTTAAGAAGTGATTCTTTTAGGCTAAATAACGCAGCCAATGACGAGAATATGATCAAGGCTGATGCAAATGGATCCGTAGAACTCTATTATGATAACGTAAAAACTTTTTCAACCAATACACTCGGAATCATAGTATATGGTACTGAAGGTGGAACAGCTCAAATTGATTTAGCAGCTGACGAAAGTGATGATAATGCTGATAAATGGAAAGTTGGCTGCACCGATAATGGTCATTTCTTTATAAGTAATAAAGACTCAGGTGCTTGGGATACAAATATTGAATGTAATCGTAGTGGGAATGTTGAGTTATATTACGATGCAAGTAAGAAGATTGAGACAATCTCAAATGGTGTGAAAGTTCATACTAACTTATATGCAGAAGGAACTGGTCAAGTTAGTTTAAATATAGGTTCTACAGACGCTGGAGGTGCTGCAATATTTTTTGATGGTGATTCAAATGGAGATTGGAGTGGTAATGACTATTCAAGTATTGTACATAACTCTGATGGTAATTTAGTAATTAAAGCAAATTCACCTGGAACTGCTAATTGCTATATACAGGTAGGTTCAGATGGTGACTATGCTGCTCTTTTCAATGAAGGTGGTTCAGCAATATTACGATACGATAATTCAACCAAGATAGAGACTACTAATTTAGGAGCACAAATTACTGGAGAGTTATCATTAACAACTCATCTAAAACTTCTTGATGATCAGAAAGTTGTTTGTGGAGCTGGAGAAGATCTACTTATCTACCATGATGGATCGGAGTCACATATTTACGATGCTGGTACAGGTAGTTTAAGGCTTAGATCAAACGCATTCAAAGTAATGAATGCTGCCGATAATGAGGCAATGATCTATGCCAATGAAAATGGGGCCGTAGAACTCTATTATGACAATACTAAGAAGTTAGAGACGGCTGGTCCTGGCATTCGAGTAGCTATGCAAACTTGGGGTTCAGATCCTAGTGCTTCTAATGCTGGTGCAGTTTTAGGATCACCCAATACTGGTGGTTTTATTTGTGCTGCTGGAGGTACGACAGACTCTGACCACGCATTATTTATTAACCCTAATGGAATTGTTGGTAGAATAAGAACTAATGGTAGTGGTACATCTTTTAACACAAGTTCTGATTATAGATTAAAAGAAAATCAAGTTTCTATATCTGATGGAATAACAAGATTAAAACAACTTAAACCATATAGATTTAATTTTAAATCTGATGCTTCTAAAACAGTAGATGGTTTCTTTGCACATGAAGTATCTCCTACTGTGCCAGAAGCAGTAACTGGTGAGAAAGATGCAGTTGAATTAGAAGATAATGATAGGAGAGATATAAAGAAAGGAGATATAATTCCGCAAGGCATTGATCACTCAAAACTTGTGCCTTTATTAACTGCTGCTTTACAAGAAGCAATTACAAAAATAGAAACACTAGAAACTAAAGTCGCAGCATTGGAAGCTAAATAATTGCAATTAAATCTACCTAAAACTCCTTCACCTCTACCACCTATGCAAATCGAGTTTAAGCCCCCTGAAGCTCGTATTCCAGGGTATAAGCCTATGGTGATCCCTCCAAGCGATCTGGAGGCTCCTGAAGGGGTAGAGAAGGAGACTACAGAAGAAGCACCCCCTCCTCCTCCTAAAGTACAGATACCTGTATTAGATATACAGATGCCATTACCAACTGCTGAAGTAGTAGCAACTGCTACCTATGCAGCTGTGGCAGCTGTAGCAACAACCACCTTAGCAACACCATTCTTTGATCAAATAAAGAAAAAACTACAAAAATTTATTCAAGGCAAGATTGATAAATGGAAGGAAAACAGGAAGAAAAAAAAGGACTCCTCGGAAAGCTGAAAGATGCTGCAGAGGATCAAGAACACCAAATACAGATTCTTGGTACATTTGTCAGACTTGGCGTAGTAGTTTGGTCAGGCTTTATTATAACCATGAATTATGTTGAAATACCTATGGTCAAAAAATCTGGTAACAGCGATATCACGTTCGTTGCCAGTGTGTTTACTGGAGCACTTGCTACTTTTGGCTTGACCACTGGTAATAATAATAAAAATAAAGGTCCAGTCAACTGTCCAATGGCAAAGAAAAAGGAAGAATGAAAAAATGGCTAGTACTCTTATTACTGGCATCACCCACGGGACTGAGAGCAGAATTAGTGACTCCCAATTTTACACAGGGGTCAATGAATTCAACAACGACAACGACTCAAGAGATCGTAGAGGAAATAACTACGACAACCTATGGGTCTGCATTAAACAAATGGTCTGGGGACAACATAACCCATACTTCAACCTCGTCAGGAGGTATAGTGGATTCCGATTCAGTCTTCACTTTGACAACACCTGGAAGCGATTTTACATTAGAAATAACAACAAGAGCAGCCAGTCAAGTACTGTCAGTAACAGAAATAGAAAGAGAAATCGACACTACTTCTACTACTACATCCTTGTCAGTCTTCTCTCAATAGCTCCAGTTAGAGCAGAAGAAAACAATGTTAGTAATCCAGTTGCAGCTGCGACAGGTAATGTAACCAACCAAGCGGTGCAATTCCAGAACAATGGAGCACCGTCTAGGCAGCATTATGGGCCTAACATCTCCTGTAATGGAGCTACAATGACATTCTCTCCATTCTATATGGGAAATCATACTAAACCATGGGATATAGATGAAGATGGAATGAGACCTTCTAGTTACACAATGGCAGAAAACTGGGGAGGTCAAATCAACTTTATGATACCTTTAGACCGTGAAGGTTTAAATAGGTGTCGTAGTATAGCAGCTAGACAAGAAGAGAAGATGAGATTAGATTATGAGTTAGTTAGAGCTTTAAAGTGTGCAGAATTGCAACAGAAAGGCTTTATGATACTTCCTAATACTCGAGTATCTGATATGTGTAGTGATATAATCCCAATTAAAACTTGGGAAGAAGCTAAAGCTAAAGTATTGAAATGCAATGCTCCACCTAAACCGTGGTTCAAACCATGGAGTAAACCTAAAGAAACATGTGAAAAATGAGTACACTAAACCCTTTCAAACCTGATGTCGTAACACCAAGACAAAAGACTTCATTAGAAATTTCTCTAGAAGCACAAAAAGAAGCTGCTAAGAAAGAAGCAGAATCTAAAAAATCCGAGTAAACCCTAACCCCCTAATACAATGATCCTAATTATCAAGCCCATCCTTTTCGCCTTCTTGAAGTCAGATTCAGTTAAGAAGCTAGTAGTAGATCTACTGGAAGCTTACGTAAAAAGAACTGATAACAAACTAGATGATCAGGCATTGGAAATTGTAAAATCTAAACTATTAAACTAATTATGTCTGAAGGAAGATTTAAAGTAACCGATGCAGATAAGAAGTATAACACTCCTGCATGGAAAAACTTTATGGGAGGTAATCCTGCATATATTTATGTACCTCTAAAGAAAGCAAAAAGCCCAAACAATCGTAAAGGACCAGCAGCAGCATAATGTCAGTTATTACTCCTAATACTATACTTCTCCCTATCAATAAAGAAAATGATGATAGCTATGGAGAAGCAGATAACGAAGAGCTACTTAGACGAGGTTGGTCAAAGAAAAAAAGTAAGTACAGCGGTAAAGGACCGAAACCAGCATAACTATGGCTAAAGCAAAAGAAGAGAAGTTTGATGAGTTACATAACCTTGTCACTAACGAATTCCTTAAGAGGGTTCGTAGTGGCGAGGCTACTACTCAAGACTTAAAAGCAGCCTGTGATTGGCTTAAGACTAATGACATAACAGGCGTTGCTTATGAGGGCAGTCCTATGGATAAGCTCACAAGAATCCTCCCTAA
>VTLG01004428.1_pt1 | contig 21581 bp, 28 predicted proteins | sample 4694571 | NCBI WGS metagenome assembly VTLG01 (sample SAMN12604809, study PRJNA352737) | marine metagenome | biome: ENVO:00000447; feature: ENVO:00000209|ENVO:00000569|ENVO:01000036; material: ENVO:00002151; isolation source: viral sequences binned using virsorter ... | reverse complement strand
ATCTTACATCCTGGTCCTGGACTTCTATCATTGTTGTTGCCGGACCTTTCTATCATTTATGCAACAGCCGTATTTACTATCGTAAATACAACTGCATAAATAAAACTATCATTTAGTCAGCAGAGCTGACAATACTATCCTAAGAGAATTAAAACTATCACTTAGTCAGCAAAGCTGACAATACTATCTTAGTAGTAGCTAAAGAAGCTACTATCGCAAAGCGTTCAAATATTGAACTAATTTATTTCGAATCGTACACAAAGTGAACTATGCCTGCCCTGATTAGTTCAGTTTTTAAACCTTTGCGTGTTCTGGTTCTGTTCTACTGTGGCACTTGTGCAACACTGTGACATATCTGCAACAGTCAAGGGTTTTTCTTTGGTTCACTTTTGGAACTCTTTGATTTTGTGACATTTTTATCACACACGCATGGGCCAGGCCCCCCTTATACGTTAACTGTGTATGACTACGACAGGAGATTTAAGGTTTGAGTCTATAAACCAGACCCAGACCATATTACTAAGTATTATACTAAGGGGGGAAATACAAAAAAATAAAGACTGGACAGGGTTTTATCCTGTAAACCAGTCTTTCTGGGCATAAAAAAAGTAGCCGAAGCTACAAATGAAAGTCCCTACTCTTATTATATGGTGAAAAGAAAAAAGGGGAAAAAAGAAAACACTAATTTTATACTACTTTTTAGACCCTCTGTCAAGCATTATATTTAAAATATGCTAAATTTTACGATATTTCAATAAAATATAACCCGGACGACACAAGTATATCATTTTTTCTTTTACAAAGCAAATACTTTGTGGTACAATATACGGTATATGAGTGATAAACCTAAATTCAACTCTTTATTGGAACAGATTTCATACGAATATGAGCATTATGGCAGATTTAAAACACATTTACCAAGTCATACAGCGTATTATGTACGTGCAGCTCTAAAAGAACGTACTGGGCAAGACTTTAGCGTTGAGGATGTTGAGAAAGCGTTAGTGGCTGAAGGGATGTTACAGTATAAAGGGAGTAATCGTTGAGATGAAACCATAAGCCTTATTATTGTACCAATGCCTGCGGGGTTCGTTTGATAATAAGCACAGGGGGAGGTTACTAACGCACCTCTGCCCCCTACACAAGAAAGGAAGGGTGTAATGTTTAGATATTTTAAACGATTAATGTGTGCGATACTTAACCGCAAATGTTGCGAAGATTGTAACTGCAACGGCTAAGTCAAGCTAACTTTTTATTATGCCCTCCGAGAGCAACCGATGCCCTATATGTAGGCATGGTATGAAAGTTGTTGACGGTAAACTCCGCTGTTATTTTTGTGAGGAGTTTTACTGTTATGATATGGCTAAAGAATGGATAGACTTTATCTGGGAAAAAGAACATGAAAAAGAACCAAAAAAATCTCGAAGAAGATAGCACTTACAACAAATATGATATGGATGGGGATGGAATCGTGACAGATGAAGAATTAGAACACGCTAAAGAAATTAATAGGGCGGAAGCTGAATTGCGTAAGCAGCGAGCACAAAGAAGAATGGCTACCGGGAGTTTAATTGCAATGGGGGCCTTTACATTTCTAATGTTTTTGCCTATAATACCTCTGGAAAGAGTTGAAGCTCTTTCTGATATATCCAACTTATTCTATATTTCTGCTGCAGGTATAGTTGGAGCTTACATGGGAACATCTGCTTGGATGTCTAATAGAAATAAATGACAAATAAAGTAAAAGCGACAGTAAAAAAAGTAGCAGGAAAACTCCGTAAAGCTAGTAAAGCTCATGCAGGTCAGGCTAAAGCCTTGTCTGCACTAAAGTTAAAAAAGGGTGGTAGCCGAGTAAACGAAGCAGGTAACTACACTAAACCAGCAATGCGTAAAAGACAATTTGCAAGGATTAAGGCAGGCGGTAAAGGGGGAAACCCCGGACAATGGTCTGCGAGAAAAGCACAGATGCTTGCCGCAGCATATAAAAAAGCAGGTGGGGGCTATACAAGTTAATAATTAATGGCACTTGCAAAAAGTCAGAAAAGTCTTAAGTCTTGGACAGGACAAAAATGGAGAACTTCCTCTGGTAAACCTTCAAAGGGTAAAAGAAGATATTTGCCAGATGCTGCATGGAAGTCTCTAAGTGCTTCAGAAAAAGCTGCTACTAATAAAGCAAAAGCAGCAGGAAACAAGAAAGGTCAACAGTATGTTGCTCAGCCTAAAAAAGTGGCTAAAAAAACTAAGACATTTAGGACATAGCTGGAATAGGGAAAAAACAAAAACCCTATTAATAGCTTTATTCATAATCTGGTCAGCATATTTTATTGTAGAATATTTATAAGGTAGACCATATGACAGATAATATTATTAATATTAATAAAAAAGAATACAAAGTTGATAACTTTACAAGTAAACAAAAATATATTGTAGCACAAATTAGAGACCTAGAGCAAAAGGTTGCTACTGTAAAATTTCAAGCAGACCAACATGAAGTTGCAAAACAGCAATTTGTAAATATGTTAATTGAATCTGTGGAGAAACCCAACGGCAAGGATAACTAATGTCACTACCTGAACGTGTCAAAACTAAAATGAAAAAAGAGGGGCTTAGAGAAGTTAATAAAGCCCAAAGACTCCCTGCAAGTGATACATCAGGTAAATCCCATCACGTTATGGCTAGTGAGGGCGGCAAGTACAAATACATAAAGTTTGGACAAAAAGGTGTAAAGACTAACCAGACAGTAGGCCAAAGAGAAGCATTTAGAAGTAGGCATGCCAAGAATATATCTAAAGGTAAAATGTCTGCCGCATATTGGGCTAATAAGGTAAAGTGGAGTTCTAGTAAAACTGCATCTCCATCTAAAAAATGGGTAAAGGGGTCATAGATGGTATCATATGAGATAAAGCTAGGAAAAACTAACGCAGCGAGAGAAGCAGAAATAGTAAGAATAGAAAATCTGCTAACTCTTCCGGGACTAACTGACCCAGAAAGAAACCTACTTAAATCAAGGCTAAGAAAATTAAAATTTAAAAACTTTTTTGGTTTATCATCTAATAAAGCAACAGAAGAAGACTTTAGAAAAAAAGGAATGTTCAGAAAAACAAAGAATAGTTTACCGGGAGATAAAGCGTAAATGTTTAATTTAGCAGGACCATTATTTTCTTCCGTAGGAAATCTGGCTACAACTTGGCTAGATGGCAAAGTCGCTGCCAATAAAGCTGAAGCTACAATTCGTATGAAAGAGGCGACAGGCGACATAGACTGGGACTTAGCTGCTATCAGGGCAACACAGGGGTCGTGGAAGGATGAATACGTTCTTATATTGTTCAGTATTCCTTTAGTACTGTCTTTCTGTGGTGAATGGGGGAGGGCTATAGTGGCAGATGGCTTTCAGGCACTTTCAGGTATGCCTGACTGGTATCAGTATAGTTTAGGAGCAATCGTTGCTGCTTCTCTGGGAACAAAAGGGCTAGCTAAATTTTTTGGCCCACAAAAAAGGAAATAGTCTAATGAGTGACGAAACGATAAAAATATCTCCACATTTTTTAACTAAAGGAAATGATTTTAATAATTTAATGGTTATGGGAGCTTGGAATGATTTAGTAAAGTTCGGACTTAAGCCGAGTTATTTAAACACTTTACCAAACGCACAAGCACTTTATGACAGACATAACAAACATATCAAAAAAAATAAAGGTGGCACTAACGTAACTAAAGACTTTCGTAAAACAGGAATGTTTTACAACAACAAGAAAAGGAAATAAAACTATGTCTAATGGAAAAGGATTTTTTTCACCAAAAACGCACAAAGATTGGACAAAAACTGGCATATTTTATAATATAGCAAATTATTATAGTGATGATGGAAAATACTGGGGACGGAATGACCCTAACTGGAAGCCCAATAAGCCTAAAACAGCAGGACCTAAGGGCTATAAAAGACCCACTGCTAAACAGAAAGTTGTAAAAGGTAAATAGTGAAGCATGGCAAGTTTATGCTTGACTACATGGGGGAGTTTCCTGTAAAATTAATTAAGTTTAAAAATAATTATTTAGGGGAAAGGCGTATGCCCCTTGACAGATTATCAAATAAAAGGAAAAATAAAAATGGCATTTTCATTATCGACCCGCTCTCTGAAGAAATTAGAAGGGGTAAATCCCGGGCTAGTAGCAGTAGTTAAGTCAGCAATCGAAAAAACTGAAGTTGATTTCGGTGTAATATATGGTGTTAGAACTTTAGATGAGCAGAAAGAACTGTATGCGGCAGGGAAATCTCAGACTATGAACTCAAAGCACTTATTACAGATGGATGACGATGCTACATCACACGCTGTAGACCTTATGGCGTATGTAAATGGAGATGCGTCTTGGGAATTAAACTTGTATGATAACATTGCTGATGCTATGAAAGCAGGTGCAAAAGAAGAAGGTGTCCCCTTAAGATGGGGAGCAGCATGGCATATTCCCGACATTCGTGTATGGGATGGCACTATGGAAGAAGCCATGATGGATTATATTGATTTACGAAGAGGTCAGGGAAGAAGACCCTTCATAGATGGTCCCCATTTTGAAATTGGGACAGCACATTAAAAGGAGAAAATAATGCCAAAAGGACCGGGAACTTATGGGTCAAAAGTAGGAAGACCCCCTAAAAAAATGATGGGTGGTGGAATGACTGCTGCTGCTAAGAAAAAAATGATGATGAAAGCATCTAAAGGCAAGATGACTGCCAGAAAGAAATAATGGCAGGTCGAAACTATAGAAAAGAGTATGATAACTACCACAGTAGACCTCGACAAATAAAGAGGCGAACTAGTAGGAATGCAGCTCGTGCTATAATGGCAAAAAGAGGAGTGGTTACTAAGGGGGATGGCAAAGACGTACACCATACCTCTGGTAATCCCATGAATAATAAAAAGTTGTCTGTAAAAGCAAAGAGTAAAAATCGTTCTTTTGCAAGAACAAAGACAGCAGGAAAGAAGAATCCACGTGCCTAAACAATTAACAGAATTACAAGAAAAGTTTTTAGATGCTCTATTTGGAGATGCTAAAGGAAATTATGCCAAAGCTATGAGGTTGGCAGGATATGCTGAATCTACTAAGCCTCATGTTATTGTACAGTCCTTGCGTTCTGAAATCATAGAACGTGCAGAACTTGCTATGGCAGTTAATGCACCTAAAGCTGTATTGTCTATGGTTGGAGTTATAGACGACCCCACTGCACTAGGCAACAGAGAGAAATTAGCAGCATCACAACAAATACTAGATAGAGTTGGGCTATCTAAAGTAGAGAAGTTAAACGTAACATCCGAAAAACCAATGGGATTATTTATACTCCCAGCAAAGGCGGCTGATGACAATAGCACAGAAGTTAAACCCGACTAATAGGTATTATAGAGTAAATGGCCCCCAAGTTCCGTGGGGGTACAAAAGAGAAAAGCACGACCCGCAACTTCTTGTTCCGATAGCAGAACAATTAGAGGCACTACACCAAGCACAAGAGTACCTAAAGTACTCGTCCTACAATGAGGTTGCTCGGTGGCTTACAGAGTATACTGGAAAGAAGATAACTGGTATGGGACTCTGGAAGAGAATAAAACAGGATAGGTCGGACAGAAGAAAGTATGTTGAACAAAAACGCAGTGCTGCCAAGGCCCAAGCAAAAGGTAACATCCAAACATACTCCGAAGACAAACGAGGAGAAGGAGTTAGCCAAACTTAAAAAGGAGCAACGGTCTGCAAGATTAAAGCTGACACATGCCCAGAAGAAGGTGGCACGACTAGAAAAAAAGGCAGAACCCGAAGTAGATTTTGAACAGATTAACTATGGGGACGGTGTACCAGAAGTTAAAGAAGACGAAGAGAAAATACTCTTTGAGCCAAACGCTGGCCCACAGACAGATTTTCTAGCTTCCCCAGAAAGAGAAGTTTTGTATGGGGGAGCAGCAGGAGGGGGAAAAAGTTTTGCTCTAATAGTTGACCCATTAAGATATTGTGCGAATGCAAATTTTAATGCGTTGATACTAAGAAGAACAAATGATGAACTTAGGGAACTAATACACAAGAGTCAAGAGATTTATCCTAAAGCATTTCCCGGTGCTAAATGGATGGAGAAAAAGAGTCAATGGACGTTTCCATCTGGAGCTAGAATCTGGATGACGTATCTGGAGCAGGATAAAGATGTTTTACGTTATCAAGGTCAAGCGTTTACTTATATCGGGGTGGATGAACTTACTCAGTATGGTACGCCATATGCTTGGGACTACTTACGCTCTCGTTTGCGAACGGTTGACCCGCAGCTACCAGTGTTTATGCGAGCTACTACGAATCCCGGAGGTCCTGGTCATGGGTGGGTTAAGAAAATGTTTATTGACCCTTCTATACCTAACACAGCGTTTGCAGCAACGGATATTACGACAGGTGAAGTACTTAGATATCCGTCTAGACACCCAAAAGCAGGGGAATCTCTTTTCAGAAGAAGATTTATCCCAGCGAGGTTAGTAGATAATCCGTATCTGTATGAGCAAGGGGATTACGAGGCGATGCTTCTTTCATTGCCTGAAGTACAGAGGAGGCAGTTATTAGAGGGTTCATGGGATGTTGCTGAAGGAGCTGCATTTACGGAGTTTGATAGAAAATATCATGTTAAGGACCCATATAATATACCTAACTCATGGAGAAAGTTTAGGGCATGTGACTATGGTTATTCCTCTCATTCCGGGGTTCTTTGGTTTACTGTAGACCCAGTTGATGAAACTTTAATTGTGTATAGGGAGTTATACGTTAATAAAGTTTTGGCTGTTGACCTAGCAGATATGATATTAGAGGCTGAGGCAGATGATGGAAATATTTCTTATGGGGTGCTTGACAGTAGCCTTTGGCACAAACGTGGGGATACTGGTCCATCTCTGGCAGAGCAGATGGTACAACGAGGTTGCCGTTTTAGACCGTCAGACCGCAGCAAGGGTTCGAGAGTCTCAGGAAAGAATGAGATACATAGACGATTACAAATTGATGAAGAACGAGACAGAGCAGGAATAGAAATATTTAGTAGCTGTACTAGTTTAATTGCACAGTTACCAGTTATTCCTCTGGATAAGAATAATTCAGAAGATGTAGATACAAAGGCAGAAGACCACTTATATGACGCTTTAAGATATGGTATAATGTCTAGACCAGTTAGTAGGTCAATATTTGATTATCCCACTGGGATGACCATGCCTTCTTGGCAGCCTGCTGACGCAACATTTGGGTATTAATAATGGCAGAAGAAGACAATATTGAAGGCTTAATGTTTGAACCAAAATCAGGTTCTGACGAGTTAGCTGAATACGTTTCTAGTAAATTTACTGAAGTAGAAGAAGGAAGAAGAGACGAAGAAGAAAGGTGGCTAGATGCTTACAGACAATATAGGGGTCTTTATAGTCAAGATACTCAATTTACTGAAACTGAAAAATCTAAGATATTTATTAAAGTTACTAAAACCAAAGTTCTTGCAGCTTATGGGCAGATAACAGATGTTCTGTTTGCAGGACAGCGATTTCCTATTGGTATAGAGACAACTAGAGTACCAGAAGGAGTAGAAGAAGCCGTTAACTTTGACCCCAAAGACTCTGATAAAATGCTAGAAGATTTAGGAAAAGTAAGAGGGTACGAGGGAGATGGAAAAGAATTACCTCCCGGAGCCACTAAAGACAGCTTAGAAAAAGATTTATTAGGAAGTCTTTCAGATGATTTAGCTCCTGTTGAAGATATGATAAAGCCCGGATATGGTAAAACACCTACTGCTTTAACATTTAATCCTGCACAAGAAGCTGCTAAGAAGATGCATAAAAAGATACTTGACCAGTTGGAAGAGTCAAGTGCCTCTAAGCACCTACGTTCTACTGCCTTTGAAATGGCTTTGTTTGGAACAGGAATATTAAAAGGGCCCTTTGCCCTTGAAAAGGAATACCCAAATTGGAATGATGATGGAGGATATGACCCCTTAATAAAAACTGTTCCACGAGTAGAAAATGTATCTATATGGAATTTTTATCCTGATTCTGATGCACGTAATATGGAAGAGTGCGAATTTGTAATACAACGACACAAATTAAGTTACTCTGAAGTTAGGGCATTAAAAAAGAGACCTTACTTTAGGGAAGATGCTATAGATGAGTCCATAGAGATGGGCACTAACTATATTCGTAAATGGTGGGAAACAAATCTCGAAGATTATAGAAGTAGTTATGACTCCGAGCGTTTTGAGGTACTAGAGTTCTGGGGCAACCTAGATAAGACTATGGCCGAAAAAGCAGGACTAGAAGTTCCTAAAGAATTTAAAGATGTTGATACTCTTCAGATAAACTGCTGGGTTTGCCAGAATAAAGTACTAAGATTAGTAATTAATCCTTTTACTCCAAAACGTATTCCTTATATGGCATCCCCTTATGAGTTAAATCCGTACAGTTTCTTTGGTGTAGGGCTTGCAGAAAATATGTCAGACACTCAGACACTTATGAATGGCTTTATGCGTATGGCTGTAGATAATGCTGTACTTTCCGGTAATCTGGTGTTTGAGATTGATGAAACTAACCTAGTCCCGGGACAAGACTTAAGTGTATATCCCGGTAAGATATTTAGAAGACAGGGGGGAGCACCCGGCCAAGCACTCTTTGGAACTAAGTATCCTAACGTCAGTAACGAAAACATGATGATGTTTGATAAAGCACGACAAATGGCAGATGACGCAACAGGAATACCTTCATACTCGCATGGACAAACTGGAGTACAAGGTACAGGACGTACCGCTGCAGGTATCTCTATGTTGATGGGGGCAGCTCAGCTAAGTGTTAAAAGCGTTGTTAAAAATATTGACGACTATTTATTACAACCTTTGGGGGAAGCGTTCTATGCATTTAATATGCAATTTGATTTTGACCCAGAGATTAAAGGAGATTTAGAAGTTAAGGCTCGTGGTACTGAATCCCTAATGAAAAATGAAGTTAGGTCACAGAGACTTCTTCAATTAATACAGCTTGCTAGCAATCCAAATTTAGCTGCGTTTGTTAAAATGCCAGTTGTACTAAGAGAACTTGCTCAATCTATGGACTTAGATGCTGAAAAATTTGTTAACGATGAAAGAGAAGCGTTTATACAAGCAGAAATTATTAGAGCTGCAGGAGGAGGAGAAGAGCAACCACAGCCACAACCTCAAGAACAAGCACCTCCGGGACTTAGCCCTAATGACCCTTCAGGAGGAGGCGGAGGTAATATAGGCGTTGGAACAGCTCCTGTACCGGGGGAACAGGGATTTAGTGCGGCTGAAACAGCACCTCAAGAACCCGAAGGAGCCGCGGCTCTTAACGCATTATTAGGTGGTGGGGGCAGAGTACAATGATACAAACTCTTGCAAAAAAACTATTACCTTTAGTAAATACAAAGAAGAATACTGATGCTCTTTCTGACTATATGGAATACAGAATAGAAGAACATTACCGTATTATGGAACAGGCACAAGATACTCAGGTATTGCACCATTCACAAGGAGCAATTAGAGAATTAAGAAGATTAAAGACGTTGCGTGATGAAGTTGTCATGATGGCGGAAAGCAAATAAAGGAGAACTATTATGGCAAATAACGGATTAGCCGCAAACGCAGACTTTATGCCAAGGTCTACAGATGATTATACTATTCGAGAAGATGCGGACCTAAGAGACCCGCTATTTCCTTACGACCCCGGAAGAAAAGAAGCAGAAGGGCTTGATTATTTTCTTAGAACTGTTAAAGCCAATGCTAAAAAACTAGGTGCATCTTTGTTAGGAGATGATGATGCTGTAATGGATTCATATTACATTCCTAATAATCTTAGAAAAGAAGGAGTAATACAGGATGATGCAACAGAAGACGTTATGCGACATTTGCTTTTAGGAGCACTTACAAAATCTACATTAGGAAAAAAGTATATAGACGATAGAGAAGTAGAAGCAATAGAAGACTCCAACATTAGTTCTAATCTAAGAGAAGAAAGCCGCATAGACTTAAATAATAATAAGTATGGTGCTTTATTAAGTCAAAAGTATAAAAACAAAGATGAATTAATAGAACAGATTGTAAGGGTTGCTTTAGCGACTGCTGCAGGAGAAGAAGTAGAAAAATTAGATGGGCATTTACCACTGATGAGTACTTCGGGAAGACTGGGATTTAACAAATCAGGACAGCCCCAAAAAGGTTTAGAACCCTACATAGATGAAGACGGAGTACGTGTTATACCTTCTGAAGATACCCGGGATATTCCTGAATTAGAATCTACAGATGACTATAATCCAAAAATGCAAACAGGAGGAATGATGACCCCTATGACTGATGCTACTTCTGCTCCTCAAGGAGGAGGCCCGAAAGCTGCTCAGCCTGATATTGTAGAACCAGAATTAGATATGCCTGTTCAGGCTGCTCCGAAAGCTATGGCTACTTCTCTTGACCCTAGAGATGTTGCGGCTAAAGAAGTAAGGGATAAGATGGCAGGTGTCCCAAGAGCTAGAAAAGGCATAGCTGTAACTATTGGAATGGGAAGCCCAGAAGAAGATAAAGATTATGAAAAGGCTTCTGAAGGTAATCCTCCTCCGGGAGCGACCAAAGAAGAAGTTGCTGACGACCAACATATTCTAGCAAGTAAAGGAGAACTTGTTGTAGCCGCTAATGTTGTTAGATGGAACGGCCTAGCCGCTTACGAACAGATGAGACAAGATGCTCTTAGAGGGCTATCGAATATGGAAGACAGCGGTCAGATACAGTACGTAGAAGACAAAAAAGGCGGAAGTAAAACTGAAAAGAATGGATTATTAACAGCACAACAAGGTGTTATACCTGTTCCTGATACGTCTGGTGTCTTTGCTCCCAATGTAGGAGATTATACAGATGTGCAAGACGAAAACGTGGAAGATGCGGAATCTCCTGTAGTTGCACCTAAAGTAGAAGCTCCAGAAGTAGAGACAGGTTCTGATAAACCAAAAACATTAGGATTAGGTTCTCCATTTAAATCTCCAACAGCATTTGAAAAGCAGCAAGGTAGACCTATGACTGTGGAAGATTTAGCTGATGCTTCTTCAGGATTTTCTACGCCTACGTCTGCTATGATTGCATCCGCAGAAAAACTAGGAATGAGTCCTGAAGAATACGCTGCTCTTAGTCCTATGGAAAGAATTAGATTAATTCCTAGAGAAGTAGGCTACATGGGTAATGCATTACTTGGAAGAAAGCCTGAACCTACAGGGTTTGAAGATGTTGTTGATTCAAAGACTCTTAAAGAAAGAATGGACGAACAAAAGACTAGAAGTGCTAAAGAACTTAAAAAACTTAACATGTTAAAATATGGCGGAGAAGATGTAGGGAAAGAATATGAAAAGAAGTATGGTGATGATGCAGATATAAAACAAGCGTCTGATGCTGTAATGGGCAAGGATATATATGGACGATACATTGACCCTCAAAAAGAGCACAGACGTTTAGGTGTAGGACTTAGTGAAGGCGAAAAATTATCAGAAATGGTAAAACAAAACAAAGTAAACTATGTTCTTAATCAGGCAAAGAACTTTGGTGTATCTGAAAAAGACATTACTCCTTACATTGACGCTCAAGGAAATTTTAAACCTACGGATGATGCCCCCCAAAAGATTAAGGATTTACAAACTACAGGCGTAAGTAGTACAGGAATAAAAGTTAAAGGCTACAGTGCCCCTCCCGGAGAAAAAGACCCTATAATAGGTTCAGCCAATAAAATAATATGTACAGCTATGCATGACATGGCAGGATTTGGCTCATATCGTAACACTATTTGGCAAAACTATGCTAAAAATGCATATAAAAATGACAATGTACAGCTTGGATACCATAAAGTGTTTGCAAATTTAACTAAAAAGATGTATAATAGTCCACGCTTATCAAAATTTTTAGGTTACTTTGCTCGTAACCGAACTGCGTATATCAGAAATAAGATGCGTAATAAACCTAATTCATTAGGTTCTATAGTTTTATGGAACACTATTGAAAGCGGCTTGTATCTTCTTGGAGCAGCCATATCTCGTGGTTGGATTAAGAAAAGAGAGCTGTAGTTTGGCTACCCAACACCCCTATTCGTAGGCAACTGGCGGCCCCAATTTGGAGAAGATAAATGACTGAAGCAATGGCAGTAAAACAGGATATTCCTACTAAGACTATAAAATATAAAAAGGACCGTTCTGATGAAACGGCAGAATTAGAGAGACTAGAGAAAGAACGAACTGGCATACTAGAGCAACAAAAAGCAGAATCTGAAGATAAAGCTGAAACAGAAACGCTTGACGCAGAAGAAAAAACTTTTAAGAAAAGGTACGGAGATTTAAGGCGATTTACCCAGAAAAAAGAAGAAGAATATAATGCTAGAATTAGAGACTTAGAAGATAAAGTTTCTTTAAAAGCAAGAGAAGCAATACAGCTGCCCAAATCAGACGAAGAGTTGGCGGCGTGGTCAAAAGAATACCCAGAAGTCGCAAAGGTAATAGAGACTATTGCTTCCAAAAAAGCAAAAGAATTTGACGCTAGTCTAGAAAAAAGACTGCAGTCCATAGCTGAAAAAGAAGCAGATGCTAATAGAAAGACTGCAGAAGCCGTATTACTACAAATTCACCCTGACTTTGAAGAAATACGTGCTGACCAAAACTTTCATGACTGGGTTAATGAGCAACCCAAATGGGTTCAGCAAGCTCTATATGAGAATGATACAGACGGAAAAGCCGCAGCAAGGGCTATAGATTTATATAAAGTTGATATGAATATAGCAACTAAAAAGAAGTCTACGGACAAAAACGCTGCTGCTTCTGTAACCACTCGGGGACAATCTGCAAATGTGGCAAACGCAAAGTCTGACCAGACAAATCAATGGAAAGAGTCGCAGGTTGCTAAGATGAGACCTCAAGAGTATAGTAAGAATGAAGAGGCGATTATGACTGCAATAAAGTCAGGAAACTTCATTTATGACGTAACTAGAGGTGGTAATTAAGTTTTTCCTTTACTTTTTATCATTTTTGTGGTACAAAGTATATAGGTACATGTGACCCCTGCAATCAGGACAACTCACACAGATGCTACGCACACGACACATCTAAGTTATTATACCCTCTAAAGTGTAGTAGAGGGGTGTGATTTTCCACGATTATAACTACCCATAGGCACTGGCCCTGTTCTACAGATACCCAAATGCTCCATGGCCCTTTAATTGATGATTAGAAAATCGGTTTTAGCCATAGAGGAGGATATTTAAAATGGCATTTAAAACAGCCGCTGGCTATGGTAATTTACCGAATGGCAATTTCAGCCCGGTCATTTACTCACAAAAGGTCCAGCAAGCGTTTCGTAAATCTTCCATTGCAGAGTCAATAACAAACTCTGATTACTTTGGGGAAATTGCGAATTATGGTGATACAGTTCGAATTATTAAAGAACCAGAAATCACTGTTAAGGAGTATGCTCGTGGAGCACAAATTACTCCGCAAGACCTAGATGACGAGGACTTCAACCTTGTTGTCGATAAAGCAAACTACTTTGCATTTAAGGTAGACGACATTGAAGAAGCTCATAGTCACGTAAACTTTGAGTCTTTGGCTTCTGATAGAGCAGGTTATCGACTTAAAGACCAGCACGACATGGAAGTTCTTGGATACCTTTCAGGCTTTAAGCAATCAAGCATAAGCTCTTTAGCAGGCACAGCTAACGACACCGTTTCAGGGTCAAAGGCTGTATCTACTGCAGGGTCTGATGAATTGCTAACAAGCATGAAGTTGAGAAAAGACTCATTTGGTAACATTACAACATCAAGTGCAGGCGACCACTCAATCCCACTCGCACCACGTATGCCGGGAGCTACTGCTCAAGCTACAGCTACTGCTACACCATTGCAAGTTATTGCAAGAATGGGCAGACTGCTTGACACCCAGTTCGTGGACAGTGATGGCAGATGGTTAGTTCTACATCCAACATTTGTTGAAGTCCTAAAAGACGAAGACTCTCGTCTTCTCAATGCGGATTTTGGCGAATCAGGGGGATTAAGAGCAGGACTATCTATAGGTAAATTGCATGGTTTTGACATTTATATGTCTAACAACTTACCTTCAGTTGGTACTGGTCCTGGCACTTCAGGTTCTGCTAACCAAAACTCAAACTACGGTGTAATAGTTGCAGGTCATTCGTCAGCGATTGCTTCTGCTTCTCAAATCACTAAAACTGAATCTTACCGTGACCCTGACAGCTTTGCTGACATTGTTCGTGGTATGCATTTATACGGCAGAAAGATTCTTCGTCCTGAAGCAATCGTAACTGCTAAGTATAACGTAGCGTAAGGGGGGGGATAAACAATGGCAACTTATGATATGACATCAAAAGACACCACTGGTGTTTCTTCTAACTCTCTAGCAGTCCTACCATCACAAACTGGTATGGGTGTAATGCGTATGGTTCAAGCATACTTGGACATTGACGCACTTGTTGCTGCAGGGTATTCAGGTGCAGACGGTGATATCTTTCAACTACTTGAAATTCCTGCAGGATGCCTAGTGCTATTTGCAGGTGCTGAAGTAGAGAAGGCTTTCACTGGAAGCTGTACTCTGGATATGGACTTTGCAGCAGGTGATGACATTATTGACGGTGCTGATATTACTTCCACAGGTTACTGTGCTGAAGGTAGTAACGGACAGTCAAATGACGTTACCACAGGTGCTGCTTCTCTGTTTACGCAATTTCAATCTGCTACAGATACTATTGACTGCAAGATTGCAGGTGCTGCTCCTGCTACAGGAAGATTACGAGCTTACGCTTGTATAATTGACTGTAACGACTTAGGAGCGTCTGGCAAAGCTGCTGATGTCGATAGAGACCAGTTAGCTTAAATTTAAAATATGTTGAAGCCACTTCGGTGGCTTCGACTAACTTAGGGTGAGCAATGGCAACGTATTTAGCATTAACTAATAGTGTTTTAACTAGATTAAATGAGGTTGAACTTACTTCTTCAAATTTTAGTGCTCCTAGAGGAATACAGTCACAAGCCAAAAATGCTGTTAATGAGGCAATACGCTATATTAACCAAAAAGAATTTGGATTTCCTTTTAATCACTCTACTAAGACACAGACATTAACTGCAGGTGTAGTAAGATATAGTATTCCTACAGATGCAAAACATGTTGATTATAATACAGCACGACTTGTTAAAGATTCTGACTTGGCTTCTTCAGGAAGAAAGCTAACTAATCTGAATTATAATGAATATGTACAAAAAGAATACATAACGCAAGAAGATGAAATAAACTCCACTACTGCTGCGGAGGCTATAGATTCTTCTGAAACAGAAATTGATTTAACTAGTGCTACAGGATTTGACAGTTCAGGAACAGTTTATATTGATAATGAACAAATAAGCTACACAGGAATAAGTACAAATACTCTTACAGGATGTACTCGTGGAGCTAGCTCTACAACTGCTGCGTCACACGATAATGGCACTACAGTTACCCAGTTTACTAATGGGGGAATCCCTCAATTAATTGTAAGAACTTTAGATAACAATTATTTACTATACCCTGTCCCTGATAAATCATATTCTTTAAAGTATGATTATTTTACTTTTCCTAGTGACTTATCGGCACATGACTCTACGCCATCAATACCTGACAGATTTTCGCCTGTTATAGTGGATGGAGCAACAGCATTAACTTATCAATATAGAGGAGAAACTCCCCAATACCAACTTAACTTTGCAAGGTTTGAGCAAGGTATTAAAAGTATGCAGAGTTTATTAGTTAATAAATATGACTATGTACGTTCTACAGTTATTCTGCAACCCACAGGATATTTTATATCAGCAGGAAACGTAGCCTAATGCCAGACCTATCCCAACTACAACCTGTATCTTTTAACTGCGAAGGGGGGCTAGTTCTTAATCGCTCTACTTTTATGATGCAGCCCGGGGAAGCTCTTGAGTTACAAAACTTTGAGCCTGACATTGAAGGAGGCTATAGACGGATAAGTGGATTTAGTAAGTATGTTTCTGCAGTAGTTCCTCAAACTTCTTCTTCAACAGAAAAAGTTTTAATGGTTGCAACTTTTGGTGATTATGTATTAGCTGCAAGAGGAACGAGTATTTACAGTGCTGCAGCAGGAGGTTCAAGTTGGACAAGCAGAGATAGCGGAAGAACAAGTGCAGCTAAGTACGATTATGAACGATTTAATTTTGATGGCACAGATAAAATAGTTGTTGCAGATGGAGCAAATGCTCCTACAGTGTTTAATGCTTCTTTGACTGCTACAGATGTTTCTTCGGGAGGTGGGGGAGAAGTTTCAACTTCAGTATCAGGAGCTAAGTTTGTTGCCTCGTTTAAAGAGCATATGTTTTATGCGGGTATGTCAGCAAAACCACAAGAATTAGTATTTAGCGTTCCTTTTGATGAGGATAACTTTGCTACAGCGAGTGGGGCAGGCAGTATCAAAGTTGATGATACAATAACAGGACTTAAAGTTTTTCGTGAAGATTTGTTTATTTTTTGCCAAAGCAGAATTTTTAAATTATCAGGAACGTCTACATCAAATTTTGCAATAACTGCTGTAACTAGAGATATAGGATGTATTAATGGTAATACAATCCAAGAATTTGCAGGTGATTTAATATTCTTAGGGCCAGATGGCTTACGTACCGTTGCAGGTACTGCTAGAATTGGTGACGTTGAACTAGGTACAATAAGTGCAAATGTCCAGTCTATTTTTGACGATAACCTATCTAGTGCTAGCGAATTTGATTCAGTAGTTATTCCCGATAAAACCCAGTACCGAATATTCTTTACTAAAGATGGAACAGGACAAAACTCTACTAAAGGTGTTTCTTGTGTAATGAAAGGCCAAAAATTTGAATTTTCTGAATTAAGGGGTATAAAGCCTGCTTCAACAGACACATTTGTTAAGTCAGGAGATGTTATAGTTCTACATGGAGATTACTCAAATGGGTATATATATAGGCAAGAATCCGGTAATGACTTTGATGGAACTGCTATAAACGCAAAGTACAGAAGCCCAGATATGACATTTGGTGATGCTGGGATTAGAAAACATATGCAAAGAGTCATAGTAAACTATGCACCAGAATCAACTATAGATGCAGACTTGTTTTTAAGATATGACTACGAATCTAAAGACTCTGCTAGACCCGCTGCTTATGCTTTAGATTCAAGTGATATTGCAGCAATATATGGAACAAATACATATGGCAGTAGCTCTGACACTCTTGGAACATATGGAGGAGCATCTCAGCCTTTGTTTAGACAACCAGTAGAAGGTTCAGGGTTTGCTGTAGCACTAAGAGTAAACGATGGTGGCACAACTGCACCGTACTCACTTAAGGGATTCCAGTTAGAATATAATGTAGGAGCAAGAAGGTAAATGGGAGCAACATACACAAGACAATCTTCATATTCTGATGGAGATGTTATTACAGCGGCACATACTAATGACGAGTTTAATCAGTTATTAGCCGCTTTTGCATCAAGTTCAGGACACACACACGATGGCACGGCAGCCGAAGGCGGACCGGTTACTAAACTTTTAGGTACGTCTATTACAATAGGCGATGGAACTTCAGGAACAGATATTACTGTTACCTTTGATGGGGAAAGCAATGACGGTGTTCTCAAGTGGATGGAGGACGAAGACTACTTTGAGTTTTCAGATGACATACTTGTAGCCTCTACAGAAAAGATACAATTCCGTGACACGGCTATATACATTAACTCTAGTACAGATGGACAGCTTGACTTAGTAGCTGACACAGAGATACAGATAGCTGCTACTACTGTTGACATCAATGGTAATGTAGACATCTCAGGTACACTCACTATCGGTTCAGCAGGTATATCTGAAGCTGAACTAGAAGTGTTAGATGGACTAACAGTTTCAACTACAGAAGTAAATATCCTTGACGGTGATACTACTGCTACATCTACTACAGTCGCAGATGCAGACAGAGTAGTAATGAATGACAACGGCACTATGGTGCAAGTTGCTGTAACAGACTTAGCTGCATACTTTGACGATGAAATTACAGCTATGCCTAATCTAACATCTGTAGGCACACTCTCCACACTCACAGTAGACAATGTAATAATTAACGGCACGACTATAGGACACACAAGTGACACAGACTTGATGACCTTGACTAGTGGTGTTGTAACTGTTGCAGGTGAATTAGATGCGACAACTCTTGACATTTCAGGTAATGCCGATATTGATGGTACAACTAACTTAGACGTTGTTGACATTGATGGTGCAGTACAGATTGACGCTACTGTAACTGTTGGTGAAGATGACACAGGTTACGATGTAAAATTCTTTGGTGATACAGCTTCAGCGTATATGCAATGGGATGCTTCTGCAGATGACCTTATACTAGGTGGTGCTGCAGGACTTGTAGTTCCTGAAAGTAAACTAACACTAGGTAGCACTGCTGTTACAGCTACTGCTGCAGAGCTTAACTTACTTGATGGTGTATCTGGATTAGTACAAGCTGACTTTACTAAACTAGCAGCAGTTGATTCAACAGCAGCAGAACTTAACATTGTAGATGGAGGTACTTCTGCTACATCAACAACATTAGCAGACGCTGACAGAGTTGTAGTAAACGATAATGGAACAATGGTTCAGGTTGCTTTAACTGACTTTGAAACATACTTTGAGTCAGCTTTAGATACACTTTCTAATGTAACTACTGTTGGTGCATTAAATAGTGGTTCTATAACAAGTGGTTTTGGCACAATAGATACTGGGTCTTCTACAATAACAACTACAGGTCTTATCACAGGTGGCTCACTTGATATTGATGACGTTGTTATAAACGGTACAACTATTGGCCATACTGATGATACAGATTTGATTACACTCACAGACGGTGTTGTTACTGTAGCAGGCGAAGTCGATGCAACAAGTTTAGATATTAGTGGCGATATAGATGTTGATGGAACAACTAATTTAGATAATACAGATATAGATGGCACGTTAGTTGTAGATGGTTCTAATATATCATTAGACAGTACAACTACGTTAAACATAGATAACTCTAATACATCTAATGGTATAACAATAGGAACAGCCACATCTGGTGTACCTATATCTATTGGTCATACAACATCTGAAACTACAGTAAATGACAACTTAACAGTTACAGGTGACTTAACAGTTAGTGGAACAACAACTACTGTAAACTCAACTACTGTAAATTTAAATGACCACAATATTGTACTAGATAGTGGTAACAGTACGTCTGCTGTCATAAATGGTGCAGGTATTACAATAGAGGGTGGTAGTGGAGATGACGCTACATTTAGCTATAGTACAACTGGTCCTAAGTTTGAGCTAAAGTTAGGCTCTAGTTATGAAAGTTTACAAGTTGACCAACTTATTGCAGACTCATTAGATATAGAAAATGATGTAGATATTAATGGTACACTAGAAGCGGATGCTATAACAGTTAATGGCACAGCACTTAATACCGTGATTGCAGGTGTGACAGTTACTAATGCAACAACAGCTGCAGTAGCAACAACAGTAACTATTAGTGATAATGAAAGCACAAACGAAGACAATGCTATTATCTTTACAGCAGGTGGAGATGTAGATGGTGGAAACATAGGATTAGAGTCAGATGGTGATTTAACCTATAACCCTAGCACAGGAAGGTTGACAGCTACTCAATTATCTGGTACACTACAGACAGCAGCACAAGCAAACATTACATCACTAGGTACATTAACTACATTAACTGTTGACAATGTAATAGTAAATGGTACAACTATAGGTCACACAGATGATACAGACCTTATAACATTAGCGGATGGTATAGCAACAGTAGCAGGTGAACTTTCTGTAACTACCTTAGACATAGGTGGTACTAATGTAGCAGCTACAGCAGCAGAGTTAAATATCATGGATGGAGGAACAGCCGCTTCATCTACAACTCTTGCAGATGCAGATAGATTAGTGACAAACGATAATGGAACAATGAAACAAGTAGCATTAACAGATGTGAAAACATATTTAACCAGTGCAGGGTTTGCTACAGACGACCCCACGGCACTTGCGATTGCCCTTGGATAGTTAGGAGAAACAGATGGCAAATACATTTAAAGTGGTGACATTCGCAGCAGAGCCAAACGCTGCAGGTACACCCTACACAGTTTATACAACACCCTCAAGTACAACAACAGTTGTCATAGGTTTAATATTAACAAACATTCATACTTCTCAAGTAACAGCAGAAGTTGAGCTTGTTAGTGATACATCAGGAGGAGGCAGAGGAGCTACAAATGGCACAGCCTTCTTAGCTAAAGATGTACCTATACCTGTAGGAGCTTCATTAGAACTATTGTCAGGTGGTAAGGTTATACTAGAAACTACAGACGTACTGAGGATAGACTGTAGCGTAGCGGATAAACTTTCAGGCACACTTAGCATCATGGAGATAACATAATATGCCCTATATTGGAGTAGAACCAGAGTCTAACTTTCAGACTGCTCCTGCTGTTGTCAGGTTCAGTGGTGATGGTTCAGATACAACCTTTGCACTAGGTAGAACTATTGGCTCTGTGCAAGATATACTTGTGTCAGTAGATGGTGTTATACAGGACACTGCAGCTTATACTGTACCTGATGGGTCAACACTAACCTTTAGTGCTGCACCCTCTTCTAACTCAGGTAACAATATCTTTGTATACTTCCTAGAGACAGGTGGAGCTTCTGTTGTACCTGAAGAACAATTCAAAGGTAACTTTAAAAATGGTGGTATGTTTAGATTAAACGCACAGAGTATGGATATAAGCACTACCATACTAGCTACTGAAAACGCTACAGCTACAGGTACATTAGGTATAGCATCAGGAGTAACACTAACGATTGAATCAGGTGGGAGGCTAGTAGTTTTATGAGTATATTAAAAGTAGATACAGTACAAAGCACAGGTGGTGCTACAATTTTTACCCATAGTGGTGGGTTGTTTAAACCTAACGCTTTAATACTTCAAGCTATTGCTACCGACACAGACCAATCCATTTCTGCGGCCACTGCCACAGTTATTCAATGGGAAACTGTTGTGGTAGATACTGGTAGTTATTGGGATAGTACTAATCACAGATATACTCCAAGCGTTGCAGGGTATTACTTATGTTCTGGAACAATAAGGTCATCAGGAAATGAGGTACAGAAAAAACAAATAACTTGGCGTAAAAATGGGTCAGTTGTTATTGAAGCTCGTTACCAAGACGCTGATGACCAACTTACAAGCAGTAACTTACCTGCACCTACTACACTAATTCAACTTAATGGTAGTGGAGATTACATAGACATCACATTTACTTCTGAGGAGTCAATGACAGTATCTAGTTCTGACCCCCCATCTCATTCAGAAATTAACATTATATTGGTACATGCAACATGAGTACACTCTTACTAAACACACTAACAGGCAAAACCTCCGCAGGGTCTATCGTTGTGACAGGCGAAGGTGGTTCTGAAACTACAAATATGCAACAGGGTTTAT
>VTLG01003406.1_pt1 | contig 21589 bp, 40 predicted proteins | sample 4694571 | NCBI WGS metagenome assembly VTLG01 (sample SAMN12604809, study PRJNA352737) | marine metagenome | biome: ENVO:00000447; feature: ENVO:00000209|ENVO:00000569|ENVO:01000036; material: ENVO:00002151; isolation source: viral sequences binned using virsorter ... | reverse complement strand
GTGAACACCTTGACGCGTCATAGGTTTCACTTCGTGTCGTCATATCATTGTTAGGCAATTAATCCGTCCCAACAAAAAAACATCTTCATGGCTAATCAATCGGCACATCAGTTAGGCCATATAAAAGCGAGAAGTGTGGGAGTCGAACCCACGATTAACCGCGCTACAGGTTTTGATGCCTGCTCCACCGCCTTATTGCCAGTCTTGCGACTTTACATTGCCATAGGTTCACGGTGGCACCCCTCGATATAAAATTGGTGTGCGGTAAGCCATACCGCATAAATCCTAAATTGTCCTACCAATCCTGTCACCCGAAGGTGCGACGAAGGCTTTAACTGGACACCAATACGGCTTACGCCGTTTGAGGTTTCCGTCTCTTGAAGGCCGAAGCCATCAATTTCCAGACACCTCTTTTGGTCTTAGGCAACACTTCCGTGCCAACCATTCGACCGTCGTAGAAGGCTTTAACACCCTCGTCACCATCCAATTCTACAGTGTACAACACTTCAGACCTACGGCCTTTAATGTTATCCCTGCGGATAGTCTCGCTAGAGACAGGTTGGTCGATGATGTTGCGAACATCCACGACTTTGCCAGAGTAGGACTCTGACGTTGTGGCGTAATCCGTTAGGACTTGACCACTTTTTAGTTCATCCTTGAACTGTTTCAAATAGTGAAACTTCACTTTGTCATCAATCTTCAACATAATTTTCTCCTTTCAATGATTAGATTTTAACAAATTCGGGATACAACTCAATACCCCTAACTATCGGATTCCTGAGATTCCTCAGCTTTTTCTGCCGCTTTTTCCTCGGCTTTCTTAGCCTGAGAAGCGTCGTAATTCTCAATGTCTTGTTGCAACTCAGCCAGAATTGCTCGTGCTGTTTCGATTGGCACATTGATATTCAGCTTGTACTCAGAACCGTCGTCTCTGTAGTCCGAGAACTTGAACTCAGTCTCGCCACTGTAATTCGAGACATAGGTGTTGGTGTAAACTGAATTGTCGAAATTGACAGCGGTGGACTTGGTTTCTGTAACCTTCATCTGTTTTCTCCTGAAAACTAAAAACTAAAAACTAACTACTTAAGATTCTACTATATCTATCGGTCTTTACAAGACCCCAACTTAAATTATTTTCCAACTTTTTTCTATATGGGTGCGGATTTCACCTGCTGAATACTGGGCTTTTGCCCTACCGCTCTAGCTGTCCATTGGTCTGATTCTCACTCGCTTTCCTCTTGAGCTGCTTACAACGCCTGAGACGGGCGAAGGCGTTGTAAGCACCTCGTTTTACCTAAAGGAAGCCCCTACCAGCAACGGAGAAAACAAGAAGTGCTGGCAGGGGCGAGGAAAGGTTACTCCCAATCAGGTTCGGCTTCTTGTAAATATAAACCGCCCCCAAACTCTACTTGACTATCAAACACTCTTGTTTGTGTTTTGTTAGCCGCTGCACAGCCGCCGCAAAATACGACTATACATCCTAATGTAAATGCTATGATGCAAAGCATCGAAGCCCGTAACTGTTCGTGTGTTTTAACCTTCATTGTATAACCTCTCTGAAATTCTCTCGTGAATAACTTCTTCTTGTGAAAACATCCAGTGGATGTCTTTTAGTCTAAATTCTTTATCCTCCAAAAACGTCATTACATCGGCTTCGGTTGGATAGTCATCTTCCAAGTGAAACCTATGACAGGTTGCGTTGCATGGATTCAAAACATAAATATAACAGCCCTTCATTCCTTCTAACATCTTATGCAACCTCTAAATATTCTGAATAAACTTCAACTATCATACCATCATGGACACCATAGTTTTTAGATTGGTCAGAGGGATTAATGACCTTGCAAAGGTAGACATTCTCAAAATGATATTCGTCAAACCTATGTAGTCTATGAATTCGTACCTCTTGCCCCTTTTCCAATAGTGCAACCTTCTTGTTTCCGTATTGGTCATAGAATCTGGTTTGCGTAATCTTTCCACTACTCATTGTTTTAACCCTTATACCTCAATATTGGACACGATACAAAACCTGATGAAACCTTTTCGCCGGTATCCTCAAACAAACCGCTTTCAATAAACTGCTCGTTTAATCCTTCGTTTTCGCTGTAGGTCTTGGCGATAAAGCAATCTTTATCTAATACAATCCCGTCAACATTGGTTGACAGTGTTGCGTATGGTTCTTCTGGTGTCATTAGCTGAACGTGAAGATTTCCATTAGTATACCTATCAGTTTGAATCCAACCGGCTTGTAGTTCGTCGGTGATATGTGAGAATAAAATTTCCATGTTTACATCTCCGCTACTTGATACTTATTGCCATTGTCTAGTGTGATAACTCCACCAAAGAATTGCCACATCATTTCAGTTTCCATTGCCCGTTTATGCAATACAAACAACTCCGGCATATCTTCTCTTTTCTGTTTTTCTGTACAATCTGTGCTAATAATTGTCATTACTTTTTTACCGTAGGTATCAAATACACCATTACTATTTAGGTAAAACACCGTACCGTCGTCGGCTGTAATTCTGTCTAAGCCGTATGGCCCGTTTTTGTATTCAAGTTTCATTGTCATAATAAAGCCCTTTCCTCTTTAATAAATAAACCGCCTACGTCATACAGCCGTTGAGAGTGTTAAAATACAACGTAGACGGTTTTGGCACTCACTCTACGCTGAGTGAGTAGCGAGTTCTCTTTCTTGCCATGCTTGTTTAAGCACTTCTATTTGATTCCACTCGGCAAGTTCTTCACCCTCTAAGTCCTCACCAGTCCATATCGACTTTCCCTGTTCATATCTTGAACGTAAAAGCTCGACTCTATCACTCCAACCTTCTTTTTTTGGTCTAACCATTTTTTCTTTCCTCTTGTAACCAAAACTCTAAATTATAGTGAGCTAACCACCCACCAAGTAACATTGTCCAAAACGTAAGTGTAATTTGTAATACTGACATTACTAAATCCTACCATAATTATCGGCACTTGCAAGAAATTAATTAAAAGAATTCCCTGATTGCACGGTTGTTTTTTGCCGACCGCGTGCGTTGTCGGCGTGGCCGGTTATCATGTACACCAGTGCCGGTTGTATGCGCCGTATGACCTATTGACACTTTCAAGTCATCCTTCTTGATGACTACTTTCCAGCTTGTCTTCTTTCGTTTACTCATTGTTTTCTCCTTGAGCCGCTTACATTGCCTGAGACGGGCGAAGGCAACGTAAGCGCCTCGTCTTACCCAAAATAAACCCCTGCCGCCTTCGGGATTGGAGCGACGGCAGGGGAGAGAGTGACGGGCGTTATCGTCACCCGCTTTTTAGGGATTCGCACCACTTACTGAATATTTCACGAGCCTCCTTTTTGTCTAAGTCAAAATCGGCTTGTAACATGGTTGGCGCCCACATCATATTCATGGTTCCGCTAGCTTGTAACTCAGCTAGGTATTCAAAATATTCTTGCATCTCAATTCTCCTTTTCTAACCATTCCCAACCTTGCGGCGGGGCTAATTCCCATAAATCAAATCTCTCAGCAGTCACAGAGGAAATATCGTTTAACTCGGCTTCGTGCTGACTTCCCCACTCAGGAAAAGGGCAGTTTGTCATATATCCAAATGTAACGCCGAACTCGTCACTCGGCTCTGTCTGGTAAAATTCCCAGCCCTTCATCCAATACCACTTATAAACTTCGTGTTCATTTCCTCGGTGGTCTTTAACTTTTCTAGTTAACGGCTTATTCATTGTTTTCTCCTTTACAATTCTTCGAGTAAAACGGGCAGATTCATATCATACCCTGCAATTCTTTTGTACAAATCCTTTTGCCGCTGTAACTTATCGGCAAAATACCCGTCGTCGTCGGTTTCCGCGACAAACTTCGTCAACCTTTTGGCGTCTCTTTTTAAGGTTGTTATAAGTGTTAACTGTTCGATTGGGTCTAATTCGATTTTCATTTCCATTCTCCTATAATTCTGATTAACTCACTGGCATACCAACCAACCACAAACACAAACATTGCTGTCAGGAATAGTGTGCCAATTATCCCGTACTCTTTCCGCATCTCGATATATCTATCAATCATCCAAAAGCTCCCTGTCGTTGAAATTCTTGTAAGCGGTTTTCACACCTTCCAACTTCCTAGTCCAATACTCATCGCTTGGATTCTTTTCAAGTTGCTCTTTTATAAAGTCGGCCTTACTACTCAATGCCGCCGAAATGACGATTCTATCTGTGTAACTCAATTCCATAGTGTTTTCTCCTTTTCACTAATAAAATTATCGTCCATAGGTGTGACACGTTAGGTCACTCACTCAAATTATTTTCAAAAAAAGTTAGGAATTCTGGAGCGGCCACAGTGGTCGTGGAGCTTGTCCTCCGTCCTTCCCCTTGAGCTGCTTACAACGCCTGAGACGGGCGAAGGCGTTGCAAGCACCTCGTTCTACCCGACCTATGTCAATAGGTATTTTAGGATTTTTTCAATTTATTTTCCCTTCCATCCTTCAGCCATTTCGGTGGCTTCTTTTAGTGTCAACCATCCGGTCACTTTCTCGTGAACCATTTCGCCCGCTTCGTCATATCCGGCGAACTCGTACAGACCACGCTCACCACCATAACTGAATGAGGATTTTACAACGCTATACTCAAAACCGTATCCATTTTTTCCCGCTGCTTGCTCACCAACAATGTAACCATTCAGCGGATTAAACTCTAACTTAAACATTTACTTTCCCCTAAGATTATTTTCCCACAACACAAACAGCAACGGAGCTGTAACAATACTACACAATACAATTTCAGTAATCATTTACTTATCCGTCGCTCCAACTTTCCCAGCTACAACCGCACTCGTTACAAGTCTCTTCAATTTTGACGCAGTAAGTGCCTGACTTCTTAGTCGTTAGGTCATAACGCTTACGAATCTCTTGACGCTGGCGTGGCGTACTTCCGTACCTGTTGCCATCGGCGTCTATCTTCGTACCATATTCCATATAGCAGATAGTTGTTTCGTACTCAGTACCGCACTCGTTAAGATGCTTGATGTATTTTTTTGGCGTTTTCTTCCAGCCGTTCATAATTCCTAAATGTGTCATTTGTTTTCTCCTAAAAATGGTTTTCGTTATGTCTTAAGTATAGAGTATATATCGAACAATTACAAACAAATATTAATAGAAACCCATAAGTTTTGCCCCTTTTTTCTTAATAAAAAAAATGCGTCTTTTTTGCCTTTTTCCTGAGATTCCCTCTTGACGCCGAGCAGCGCAGATGCCGTAGGACGAAGTGTACATCTGCGCGGCCAGTATTACCCTATCCGTGTCAATAGGGATTCTAGGATTTTTTCAATATTTTTAGAGGTTTTTATTCACACCCCCAAGTAGCACAAGCACGTTGTTTAGCTTCGCCGTAAATCCTACGACCTTCGGCAAAAGCTGGGACTTCCCAATACTTGTACCGTTCATTCCAAACGATTTCAACATCACCGTTATCGTCGATGAAGTCCTGAGCGTGTTGCTCATTGCCAATCATGCGGTGTGCATCCTGTTTAGGAAGCTCAACACTGTGACCGCGCCAAACATTTTCGCGCATCTCGTTACTAAATTGTAAATCTGAAACTCTCATTTGTTTTCTCCTTAAAGTATTTCGCCAGTAAAGGGATCTAATCCCCAAACGTCACCGTATTGGTCTTCCTCTACCAAGGTAATGACCGAGTCACTACCATAAGATTGACTTGCCCATTCACAACGCTCCACTGCGTTGGTTAGGTTGTCGAATTCCTCAGACATGTGGTCAACTGTTACTGTGTAAAACTTCATTTTGTTTTCTCCAAAAAATTTATCAAGAGGTAAGGCTTAGCGGCAACTACCGCAAAGCATATCGAAGTCGAGTTCATTTTCCTCGAACTCACCGAAACAACCGTCGCACTCTCGAAGAGTGTCGGCGGATTCAAATTCCGGCATAACTAAGTCCATGAGTACAGACTGAATGTCAAGGCGGCGACCACTGCGAAGTGTATCGACTTGGTCATCATTAAGTGTGATAGTAATTTCCATTTTGTTTTCTCCAAAAAACGTTTAACTTTGATATTAGTATTATCAGCTATGGGTGTGACACGGTTGGTCAATCAGGGCAATAATTATTTATTTTTTCCTGAATTCTTTACTCATAGCCAAGTATCCCGTATTCTCGTGGTACTTCAAGAATACGTCCATTCTTTCGTCTATGCCTTCCCAACCGTAACGGTTGCTTACTGCATAAATCCAATCCCAACACTGCTGATTGCTTTCGCCATCATAGCCTAGCGCCAATGAGATTCGGGTCATTGTGTCTTGCATGTAAGTAGGTGATTCTGTGTTTAACTGTGACATTTGTTTTCTCCGAAAAACGTTTTCTCAATCTCTTATAATAGTATTATCGCATAAGGGTGTGACACGTTAGGTCACAGTGAACCAATATTTTCAAAAAAAGTCAAAAAAAAATAATCACCCTTTTTTCCTGTTTCTCACGGATTTTACTTGACACGCCAAGCGGCATAGTTGTCGAATGACAATCCTATGGACTACGCTATGCCGCTCGTATTACCCCACCCATGTCAATAGGGATTCTAGGATTTTTTAGAAATAAATAGAGATTTATTCCTTACTCCAAATCTCTCTCAGTGAAACCCTTATAAGCGGATTTCACTTGTGCCAATCTCTCAGTCCAGAATTCTTCATCTGGATATTTTTCAATCTGCTTCTGGACGGCTTCAGCTTTATCTCGTAAGGCTGACATGATGATAATTGTATCTGTTTGGCTTAACTTCATTTTATTTTCTCCAAAATTATAGGCAACACTCGGTCATGTTATTCCAGTTGAATCGCTTGAACTGACTCGGCACTTTGCCGTTCCAATCTTCACGGTCTTGTTCGGGTACGGTCATTTCCAAAGTCAACCAACCACGAACATTGGTAGGATTCGACCTATCCCAATGGCTAGTCTCCACAACTCGACCAAAACGGACTAGACCGTTATACTTGAATGAAACATAATCGCCGTTTTCAACGCTGTTAGCGAACGACTTACGATTTGCAACTCTTTTTTCAAAACTCATATTTGTTTTCTCCAAAACTCTTATCTTCTTAACTGTAAGTATTATCGACTAGGGGTGTGACACGTTTGGTCACTCGCTCAATACTTTTTCAAAAAAAATAAAATAATTTTCTTTATTGAGACTAGTCTCATTAAGCGCCTCTGTTGCCCTTAAGCAGCCTAGTACACCTGCGACTTAGGGTGAAGGCGCACTAGGATGCTTGTATTACCTCACCCATGTCAATAGCAAATCTAGAATTATATAGAAATAATCCCATTTATTTTGGCGTACTTAATCATGCCATTCCAACGCATGGCGCTCACTCTATTAGGGCGCACTGTGCTGTATTGTATATAGCTGATGAATTGCGTTAGTGTCATTTTATTCCTCCGAGTAAGTCCCGTCATAGGGGCTATCTTCGTATGGCTCAGCGTCCCAGCCAAACATCCAATCATCACCACCTCGCACAGGGTGATTGTCCTGCTCTTGCGGGTCGTACCCGCCGTTAATGATGCCCTCTTGAAACGCGTCAAAGTTATTAGGTAGGTAGCTCATTTTATTTTCCTTATATTATTTTCGTATACAGTGAACACTAATGGAAGTGTTACGATTGAACAAAGTAGGATCTCGGTTAACATTATACAAACCCCTGTTTCTTCCAAGCACAATAAGATAAGTCAATAGCCCAAATCATTAGGGCGGTAGGTATTAGTACGGCCATTGGTCTACTCCCCTTCTTTCTCTTTCTCTGCTTCTTTATCCATCAGAATCATGATGTCGATGATAGCGTTGGTTACTTCTCGACCAACTCCATCGGCTTGAGCTTTATAAAAGATGTCCCATAGGTCGGATTTCATTTGTGTTTTCATGTAGTTCATTTTGTTTTCTCCAGTTAAAAAGTAGGTAGGCGCCATTGTTATAGTGTTAGGCTTCACTCAAGAATGGCCTACTGGCCACCTATCTACCACGCCCTACCCTCTAAACCTCTTAGGCCGTGCATATCGTGCAGCACGTCCCAAGCCTCTTGCGACCTGTTCCACTCATCAACGGTCATCCCGAAGATCTCATGAATCGGACGGGAAGCCTCAGCTTCCTGCAATTCGCGGGATGCTTCCATCAGCTCTCCCGTTTTGTAGGTGTCTGTTTCTTCCAAGCTGATGTTTTCATTGAACTGTGTCATTTTGTTTTCTCCTGAAGAACGTTGTTTGTTATGTCTCTATTAAAGCATATCGACCTAACAAAGTCAATAAGTTTAGCCTAAAATGATAGTTTTATTTTATTGTTTTAAGCCTATAAAAATAGGGGTTTAAGAGCATCATCAATTTATTTCTTTATTTTTTCTGTTTTGTTTTTCAGCATAAGCCATGAAGTAAACAAAACCAATGAATATAGTGCAAGCAATAATCATCATATCTTCGGGCGTGTGCATTGTGTCGTATCCTTTGTATTAGTTTGTTGACTATCTAATTATGGCATACCTATTTCAGCGTGTCGGATATTTATTTCAGATAGTGGATTTATTTTGAAGGGGTAGTTTTACCATCGGCACAATTACCGTTTGATTGGTAGAAAATTCGCAATGGGGTGTAGAAATTAAGTCGGCAAATTATTTCCTATGTCTTAGCTAATCTATACCATTAATCGTTTAGAAAGTCCCCATCGGCAATCGCTTTCCTGATTCGCCTTGATTCTTCCAGATACTCACAGCCGTCTATAAAAAACTGTTCCATATCTTCAATCGAGAGATCCATTTTGCAGCTATTCTCTCTCCTACTGATCCACCAAACATTATCTTTCGTATAACCTTTAGAAGAGTCTATTCTATCCAAAGAGGCTATAAGATCTCTGTTGTCTGATACGCATTGAGACAAACCAGTTCCTTTTCCTTTTTTGTCCGGCATTAATAATTCCCTGCCGCTTATAGCACTTCTTTTTCTCTGCTTATGAAACAATTCATGCAAAAATTCTGGAGTTAAATCAAACTCAAGCTTTCTTCTCTTGGCGCTGGTTTTTATTCTGTTGAAGTGTCTAGGCACTATGTCTAAACTTTCCCATCTCGCAAATTTTTTATTCTCGCATCCACAGGAGTTTTTTATAGTGCTATTGTAATCGTGATGCCTTAGCGAACGATCTGTTTTTTCGCACATAGTTCCACAGTCACATTCGCATTCCCAATTGTATATATAAGAAGAATACTGATTATGACCGTTCTGTTTCTTTTCTATAGAAATTAGCCTTACAGGTTTAAGTAAACCAAACTTTTTACCTTTGACATCAAGACCCGCAGGTATCTCTTCTCTATGTTTCTTTATTTTATAATGGTGGATATCTCTACCAACCATTCTCTCGCTTATACCAGCAATTTTAGCTAAATCTTGTTGTGTCGTTCCATATACCCATTTGTTATTATCAAAATCCCAATACCCTTTGTTATATCTTTCTAAGTAAAACTCTTTAGGCATTTTAGGACTGTACAATTTAGGGTTAGCCTTTCTAACTTCTTTGTTATATTGTCTTATACAAATACCATGCTCTGCTAATATTCTTTTCCTATTCCACAAGGCGGTCGATTTAACTATATCAAACATGTCTGCAAGAGCTTGAGGTTTTAACCTTTGGGTTAACACAGCCTCCTCAAATTCCGCCATTCTTTCTTTTAATACACTAGGACGGCCTACCGATATCCCTGAGTCTATTTTTTCTTGTTCAGTAGACTCAAACCACCAAAGCCCAAAACATCCATCTGGATTGTCATGATCTTTTTGACAAAATGCGTGACCTGAATTACCAAGTTTGTTTGGTTTTCTTTTTATAGTTTTTCCACATCTATAACAAGAAACTTTCACAGTAAATATTTCCTTATAAATTTTGCTAATAAATCTATTAGATACGGAGAGAACATTGCTAGAAGCAAAATAAACATCACAAAAAAGAAACCGCACCAATCAGTCGTTGGTGGACGATGACGTTCTCCCCAGCGATCTGAGGTCGTTAGATGCCGCCTTGGATCTTCTTTTGGCGGCTCATACGGGTTGTTCATAATCTGGCTGAAGTCATGAAGTCTACATTTATCTGTTCGCCTATCTTATTGGGATGAACAAGCATATAGTTACCATTAGTCACGTTTAAAGCTTTATTTGCGGTATCTTTTGACTGGTTTCTAAAATCTGAACTATGTATATGCTTTGTTACTATATCTTTAGCAGGATTAAGAGGTATATAACCACTATGGTATGCTAATAGAGACAAAACGTTATCACTAAACAAAACACCAAGGTCATAATCAGCGCTATTTGTTAACTGCTTATTTACAGGAGCTTCAAATATCCAAACATCTTGGCTATCTGCCCCCATTTGAAGTTTTTTGCCTTCGCTATCCCATCGGCTCAAACATACAAATGCCCTCTCTATATTAATATAATCAAGCTTCCGTATGTCTTCAGTAAGAACAATGTCTGCATTTAAGACTATACATCTTGAACCAGAATGGTTTTCATTAGCGTATTGAAAGTACTGCTTATAAGTTAAACGTTTGTTAACGTTTATGTAGGTTATTTTATCAGATTCTAACGGATTATCGTCCGTTTCATTAAACACTACTATTTCTTTAAGAAACCCATGCTTAGAATTTTGCTCTAAACAAAAAATAATTTCTTCGTTTCTTTTTTTGTCGCTGGTTTTATAAAAACCAACAAGCATAACATATTCAAGCATCTAAGGCTCTTCGATTCCCGTTTTTCTGCATAGCCTCTTCTGGGTGAATCCCTTTTTTCAGCCTATTATAAAACGCAGCGTATGATACTTCGCAACGCTCATCTTCCACCCATTGGCCGATATTCTTCTCCTCACCAAACGCCTCAATCTTAACATTTGACTTCATGTTATTGGCATTTTCTTTAGGAGTAAGCTCTCTAAGGTTCTCTCTGGTGTTATTGAGCCGGTCTTTATCTATGTGGTCAACAAACACATACGGGTTGGTAGTACCCAATACCATCCTATGCATTGCTTTATGCCGCCCTTTTATTTTGGTTATTGCATAACCGCTCTTATTAAGATGCCAACTATATTGACTTAGAAGCGGATAATCCTCAATGCTCACTGTGGCGTGCTTACCAGCCCCCAAAACTCCACCAAGATAGATATTAGTAGTAGTATCTTTACTCATCTTTTTTATCCTTCTTAACTCTGTTAACCCCTCTGCCTTGGGCTTTTCTTATACCCATCCTTTGACGAGCGTCGGTAACTTGTCTTTTACCGACCTTTTCGCTGATGCCAAAGCCTAAGCGTATGCGTGTTAACTCATGTGCTATATCGGCGTCCTTCAACACATTGGCCATCTTTTTAATATAGTCCTTCTCGTTGTCATTTAGCCGCATGTGTACGTCCCGCTTTTTCTAAGTATAATATATCATACTGATCAAATTCTTAATAAGCTCAAAGAAAGAGGTAATACATGACTAACTCATATGACGTTTTGAGTAAGCTACATGCAAAAGCTAGCGCAGAAGCTGAAAAATCAGTTGCTGAAGACTTAGAGAAGGAAGATCCTCCTGTTAAAGAGGGCAAAGCCATGTTGACAGCTAAGATTTCCAACTCGCTTAAAGCCAAAGCAAAGAAGCTCATCAATGAAGATTCCGAAGGGGATGACAGAAGCTGAGGTTCTAGCTGTAATTAACAAAATTTGTGATAGATATGCGTACAAATTTCAATTTGGCTACTTTGAACCGGACGATATCCGGCAAGAAGCCTTCATTATTGCCGTAGATGCTCTAGATCGTTACGAAGAAGGTCGCCCTCTTGAGAATTTCTTAGCCGTGCATGTCAAAAATCGGCTAAATAACTTCAAGAGGGACAAATACTATCGTCAAAATAAGAAAAAACAAGACGATAGACAAGAAAAACTCAACAACAGCAAGAAGTTTCTAATGGAACCTCTCGACATCTCCAACATTAGAGATGAATCAGAGAGGAACATGAGAGAAGAAGACAGCTTTGTTGAAGAAATTGCTAACCAAGAACTGCTAGATATCATAGATGAGAACCTAGATGTGTCTCTTCGGGCCGATTACCTACGGGTAAGACATGGAGCCTACGTCCCAAAACCCCGAAGAAGACAAATTACCGAAGAAATTCTTCAAATATTAGAGGAACACGGCTATGAAGAAGGGTAGATTCACAAAGACAGAGCAAGAATTTATCAGAAATAACCATCGAGAAATGTCAAATCTCGAAATTGCTACCCATTTAGACCGTGACCCAATCTCTATACAGTCGTATATCAAAGAAAAAATCGGCACTAACACTCTAGATGACCGTGAAATAGAAGCTTTACACGATCTAAAGAACCGTCCCTTCTGGAAAGAGCTAGAAAAACAGTTTTCAGAAGAAGAATTACAGTCATTGCTCTACCATTGGAGCCGAATTATCACACAATTCCGCGATGACGTACTTCCAACGGAAGAATTACAGATAATTGATGCTATCAAGCTCGAAATTCTCATGAATCGCGCCCTAACCTCTCAACAGACTAACGTAAGAGACATACAGAGGTATGAAGATCTGGTAACTGAAGAAAAATCCAAGTCATTAGAAATACAAGATAAGGATTATATCTATAGCTTAGAGAGACAAGTTGCAGTCCTAAGAGCCGCCCAAGAAAGTCTTACTAGAGACTATAGAGATTTACAAACTAAAAAAGCCTCAATGCTAAAAGATCTTAAGGCTACTCGTGAACAACGTATTAAACGCTTAGAAGATTCCAAACAAACATTTATTGGCTGGGTAAGGAATCTCATGTCTAACCCTGATGTTAGAAGACAAATCGGCACTGACATGGAAAAAATGCGCTTAGCAATGGATGCAGAAAAGAATAGACTATCAGAATACCACAAATATGAAGACGGTAATGTAGATCAACCATTTCTAACACCAGATACTGTAAAAGACGATAACTAAGTGAAGAAAGCAATCATATACGGCGTAACAGGACAAGATGGATCATACCTATCTGAACTATTACTATCTAAAGAATACACAGTATACGGAATAACCAGACGAACTTCCGTTGACAACACCCTACGGATAAACCATTTATCTAATGAAAACAACTTCAATTTGGTTCAGGGTGATGTTACAGACACTTCTAGCATCTACCGACTCTTGAACGAAGTTCAACCTGACGAAGTATATAACCTTGCGGCACAATCTCACGTTGGGACATCATTTGAGCAACCATTACTCACTTGGAACGTAACAGGCCAAGGTTGTCTCAATATCCTCGAAGTGATCCGGCAGATGGAGAACCGTCCACGGTTCTATCAAGCGAGTTCGTCAGAAATGTTTGGGGATCAGTATAACCTCGACAATAATCGTGAGAAATATCAAGATGAGAAAACCCGATTCGCGCCTCAATCTCCATACGCTATTGCTAAGCTTGCTGGCCACAGTGCAGTTTCCCTTTATCGTAGGTCTTATGATCTATACGCCTGCGGCGGTATTTTATTCAATCATGAGTCAGAAAGAAGAGGCGAGCGATTCGTGACGAGGAAGATTAGCCGCTATGTTGCAGATCTTCATTGGGCGACCCAGACGGGTCGTAGCATTCCCAAACTCAAACTTGGGAATCTATCCGCAAGGCGTGATTGGGGCCATGCAGAAGACTATGTAGAAGCCATGTGGATGATGTTACAACAAGACGAGCCTATGGACTTTGTTATAGCGACAGGAGAGACCTATTCTGTAGAAGATTACCTAAAAGAAGCTTTTAAGTGTATAAATATTATAGAGTATATGGACTATACAGAAATAGACGACAATTTGAAAAGACCGTCTGAAGTGCCATACCTTAGAGGAATAGCTGACAAAGCTAAAAGAAGGTTAGACTGGAAGCCCAAAACAGGGTTTAAACAATTAGTATCCAGAATGGTGCAACATGATTTACAAAATAAAAATAGATACAAGGAAAGCAATAGAACCCTTGAATAAACTTGGTATCACTACGGTGAGCCAAGAGAACCTATTCTTTTTTGTGAATGCAGAAAACCCAGACGATGCTTGCCATATTGCTCTGAACAAGTTGAAAACAAAAATAATAGAAGAAGATTTGACGGACGAAATAGTTGATTATTTGGAGGATGAATTAGTTCATGAAATAAAAGTAACAAAATTGAGAAGGGTGAGTCCTCACCCATAAAGGTGTCCCATGTTAAAAAAGAGAATTTGCGGTATGTGTGCGATAGTGTTCCTGCTTATAGGTAACCTATCGTTTTCTATATATTCACACATTAATAAAACTTCAGAAGCACAAGAGATTCAAGTCAGAATCCCTCCTTCGGAAGATTTAATTAGAATAGAAGCTAAGTTAGACGCGATATACGAAGAGTGTAAGCTCAGAGACTCTGCAATTTATAGAACTTTGCTTGAGCTAAGAGAGCAAATCACAGGACAACAAACAATAGACCAAAGGAACAAAATTGCGGAATTATAATGATCCTATATATGTGGACTGGCGAAAGCAGGTTTATAAGCGGGATGGCCATAAATGCCAAATGCCGGGATGTGGATACAAGAAGGCTTTGAATGCTCATCATATACGAAGATGGGCAGATGCTCCTTATTTAAGATATGATATTAATAATGGAATAACCCTCTGTTGGAAATGTCATAAGGAAATAACTGGATCTGAGAGTAGTTACGAACCACTATTCATGGATATAGTTAGAAAAAACTCTAAATGAAATATGTAATCTTAAAAGATACTAGAGAGAAGAATGGCTGGAGTTTTAATACCTTTGATAAATGTTTAGCAGTTGCTAGATGGGGATTGAAGACCGGAGACTATACAGCCAGAGGTCTTGAAAAAGATTTAGTCATTGAGAGAAAAGCTTCTACCGGCGAACTTGCAATGAATCTTGGCAAAAAAAGAAAAGCTTTTGAGGCCGAGATAGAGAGAATGTCTGACTTTCGCTGGAAGTATATCTTGTGCGAGTTTTCTATAGATGACTTGATGAATTTTCCAGAAAACTCCGGAATACCTAAAAAGCAATTGCAGTATGTCCGAATGAATGGAAAGTTTATGTGGAAAAAATTATGTGAATATCAAGAACAGCATGGTGTTGAGGTTGTGTTTTGTGACTCAAAACTAGACGCCGAAGAAAGAGCTATGTTGATATTCGAGGAAAAGACGGAGATACTACTGCGTGAACAAGCAGATTGAAAATATAAAAGCAATCAACGATGCTTGGCTCAACATCAATGTAGACGACTCTAAAATAATAAACCCTTTTAGTGTTCCTACAGAGGAAGAGTTTACTACTAAGTTAACTTGGTTAATGACTAACCCAGAATACTTTTCTTTTGTCTGTAAAGAACTTCTAAACATAGAAATCTTACCAACACAAGCTCTTATGCTTAAAGAGATGTGGAATAGAAAATTTCCAATGCTCATCGCTAGTCGTGGTTTTGGTAAATCTTTTATACTATCAGTTTATGCTATACTTCGGGCCTTGCTATTACCCGGAAGAAAGATAGTAATTGTTGGTGCTGCTTTTAGACAGTCTAAAGTCCTTTTTGAATACATGGACACTATCTGGAGAAGTTCTCCTCTACTCAGAGACATTGTAGGTAGCAATGGTGGCCCAAGAAGAGACGTAGACATGTGTAGGTTAAAGATTGGAGACAGTCAAATCACATGCTTACCTCTTGGTGATGGCAGTAAAATTCGTGGTCAACGTGCTAATGATATTATCGCTGACGAATTTGCATCTATACCTAGAGAGATATTTGAAAATGTTGTAGCAGGTTTTGCTGCTGTTAGCGCATCTCCAATTGAGAACGTAAGAAGAATAGCCTCTCAGAAAAAAGCTATTGAGCTTGGAGAACTTAGTGAAGAGGAAGAAGAAGCGCACGAAGAGGGTGCAAACCAAATTATCCTTTCTGGTACAGCTTATTATGACTTCAATCATTTTGCTGAGTATTGGAAGAAGTGGAAGAGCTTTATTACCAGCCAAGGAGATCCTAAAAAGTTAGGAGAGCTATTCGGGGAAGATGGAATTCCTGATGGTTTTGACTGGCGGCAATATTCAATTATTCGAGTTCCTTTTGAACTTTTACCTGAAGGCTTCATGGATTCCGCTCAGGTTGCCCGCTCAAAGGCCACAGTTCACTCAGGAATCTACCAAATGGAGTTTGGGGCATGTTTCTCCACAGATAGCAATGGGTTCTTTAAACGCTCTCTGATCGAATCCTGCGTGGCATCTCCTCAAAACCCAATTAGTCTTCCAAGTGGTGACATAGAATTTCACGCAGTTTTAAGAGGGAATCCCAACGCTAGATATGTATATGGCATTGACCCCGCTTCTGAAGTAGATAATTTTTCCATAGTAGTAATGGAAGTAAATGAAGATCATAGTAGGATAGTTTATTGCTGGACAACAAATAGGAGTAGACATAAAGAACAGGTAAAAGCTGGAATGGCTGACGAATCTGATTTCTATTCTTATTGCGCTAGAAAGATACGAGACTTAATGAAAGTATTTCCTTGTGCTGAAATTGCTTTAGACGCTCAAGGTGGTGGTATTGCAATCATGGAAGCATTGCATGACCCAGATAAGATCAGAGAGGGCGAAGTTCCCATTTGGCCCACTATAAACGATAAAAAAGAAAAAGACACCGATGGTGAACCCGGATTACACATCGTGGAACTTATACAATTCGCTAAAGCCGATTGGGTTGCTGAAGCGAATCATGGACTGAGGAAAGATTTTGAAGACAAGACTGTACTGTTTCCTTATTTTGATTCAGCTACACTTGGACTCGCTATATCCGATGATAAATTAAAAAATCGTTTATACGACACGCTAGAAGATTGCATAATGGAAATAGAAGAACTCAAGGATGAGCTATCTATGATTATTATGTCGCAAACGCCTTCTGGTAGGGACAAATGGGACACACCTGAAGTTAAGCTTCCCGGCGGAAGAAAAGATAGACTAAGAAAAGACCGTTATTCATCTTTGATAATGGCAAACTGGTCTGCGAGAAGAATGTTAAGAACTGCTCCTCCTCCTGTTTATGATACTATCGGAGGATTTGCAAGAGGCAATAAAGGCGACATGACAGGTCCTTCTTATGTTGGTCCGTCTTGGTTCACAGAAGGAATGAAAGATGTGTATTAGTTTGGTGTATAATCAATTAGATTAATTCTACAATCATTCTAATTGTAATTGAATAGGTGAACAATGGCTGACAATGATCCAATACAAAACCAAGAAAAAGCACAAGCTTTTGTAACTTGGTCTGATGACTCTGGTAAAAGACAAGCTCTTTTTGATACTTCTGACAATATTGATTCTTATGATGGCATCCAAAAGTCTGTAGCCTATAATCGTCGGTCTTTTTTAGATATTGAGCCTAATCGTTCTGTAAGAGTTGGTTTTGATAGGCAGGACTACAATAGGTTTAGGTCTGCTGAAGCTGTACCAAAAAGACAAAAAGAAGCTATTCGTATGTGTATGTCTGCATACGACAGAGTTGGAATTATTCGTAATGTTATTGACTTGATGGCAGACTTTGCTGGTCAAGGCATAACCATTGTTCACCCAAACAAGAGAATTGAAAAATTCTTCAGAGCTTGGTTCAAAAAAGTAAATGGAATAGAGAGAAGTGAGCGATTTCTAAACACTCTGTATAGATGTGGAAATGTAGTAGTAAAAAGAAGAAACGCCAAGATAAATAAGAAAACAGAGAATGAACTAAAAGCTCTTGGCGAAACTGATATTGATGTAGTAGATCTAAAAGTCAACAAAAGAGAAATCCCATGGAAGTTTGACTTCTTGAATCCAATGTCTGTTGAGGTAATTGGAAATGAGTTGGCTACATTCGTTGGTCAACCTCAATATGGATTAAAAGTATCAAAGTTAGTTAGAGGCTTAACTAACAAAAGCATGACAGGTGATAGTCCTCACCACAGAAACTTACACGCAATGCTTCCGCCGGATATTCTCAAGGCGATAGAAGACGGACAAAGAATAATCCCTTTAGACCCAGAAAAGGTATCCGTACATTACTACAAAAAAGACGATTGGCTCGTTTGGGCGAATCCAATGATATACGCCATTCTTGATGACATTATCATGCTGGAAAAAATGAAGCTTGCAGATATATCGGCTTTAGATGGTGCTATTTCTAATATAAGACTGTGGAGCTTAGGAGATCTAGATAATAAAATCCTTCCTACTAAAGCTGCTATTAATAAGTTAAGAAATATCTTAGCTAGTAATGTTGGTGGTGGAACTATGGACTTAGTATGGGGTCCTGAACTTAAGTTCACAGAATCTAGCACTCAAGTATTTAGATTTTTAGGTAAAGAAAAGTATGAACCTGTACTTACCAATATATATGCAGGTCTTGGAGTTCCTCCCACTCTTACCGGAATGGCTTCTGGTGGTGGCGGCGGATTCACCAATAATTTTATTAGTTTGAAGACGCTTGTTGAAAGATTAGAGTATGGCCGTCAGGTTTTGGTTAATTGGTGGAATCAAGAGCTAGAGATAGTTCAAAAAGCTATGGGCTTTAGGCTTCCTGCAAGAATTCATTTTGACCAAATGGTTCTTTCCGACGAAGCATCAGAGAAAACCCTTCTCATTCAGCTCGCTGATAGAAATATTATTAGCGCAGAAACTCTTGTCGAAAGATTTGGCGAAATACCTGAGATTGAAAAAATCAGAATCCGTAGGGAAGAAAAGGATAGAAAGTCAGAAGTTATGCCTCAAAAAGCAAGTCCTTATCATAATCCTCAACATAGGAATGATCTTGAAAAAATTGCTTTAACAAAAGACTCTATGAACCCTGAAGACTTTGGTTTAATCCCTTCTCGCGACACTGGCAATCACCCTCTAACTGAACCGAAAGACAGAAGAGATAAAAGCACTATCGAAAACCAAAAAGAAGAAAAAGAAGATAAAAAAATAGAGAAGGAAGAAAAGAGAGCGGAGATTAAAAAAGATAATTCTCCTAAAGAAGAAAAGTTTGATCCTGTGGGAAGACCTGAAGACGGTAGACCCAGAAACTCTAGAGATAAAGAACAAAGAAAACAAAGAGAAGAAAAACCAAAACTCTTTGCCGCTAAGGATCTGGCTAGCTTAAGTCTATGGGCTAATGAAGCTCAGTCTGAAATTTCCAGCATCATAAATCCGGCCATTCTAGATCATCATGGAAAAGCCAGTCTAAGATCTCTAACAAAAAATGAAATGGATCAATTAGAACATTTAAAGCTTTGTATTTTATGTAATATAGAACCTTATATTGATATAACGCCAGAAGTTGTTGCTGACCTATTGAAGAAGCCAATTGCTCTTTCATCATCGGTTGCAAAAATGCTCCCAGAACTTAAGGACGATTTCTTTAATAGAAAAGATAGACAGCCAAATATAGACGAGCTTCGTCACATGCATGTTTCTTGCTATGCTTTAAGTAAAACAGGGTAACATAAAATCTATATTTTTTGTTTTATGGTGTATATTATTTTGAGGTGATACATGAAAATATACAAAAGCGAAATACAAGCTGGTCTTGAAGACGCAATAAAAGCTAATGCTAGTATTGCCTACTCTTCGCCAGTTAGTTTTTATATACCAAATACAGAACAAAAAGAGAGCATCAAGAACTTAGTTGTTGCTCAAGATAAAGCTATTTCTGAAAACAAAGATCAATACGATCTCTACTACCTTAGCTCTATCTTAGTATCTACTGGATGGAATAAAAACGATGATGTTTTTGACCTCAATGAAACTTGGGGGGCTAAAGATAGTCCTGTCGATAAACAATTTAATTTCATGCATGATGAGTCTGACATTATTGGTCATATAACTGGTAGTGTTGTTCTTGACTCAGATGGTAATGAAATAGATGATATTAGTAATATAGATAAGTTTGATATTGCAACCAGCGCGGTTCTCTATAATAGCTGGACTACTCCAGAATTAAGAGAGAGGATGTCCAAACTTATTGCGGAAATTGAAGAGGGGAAATGGTTTGTGTCCATGGAATGCCTCTTCAATGATTTTGATTACGCTGTCGTTTCTCCTGACGGAGAGAATACAGTTGTGTCAAGAGATGAAACTTCTGCATTTTTAACAAAACATTTAAGAGCATACGGAGGAAGTGGTAAATATGAAGGATACACCGTAGGACGATTATTAAGGAATATTGCGTTTTCTGGAAAAGGTCTTGTTAGCAATCCCGCAAATCCGCGCAGCGTGATTCTCAATGATGTAAACCCTTTTGAAGAAACGCAGGCATTAGAATTAAGTAACTCTAGTATTAATATGGAGAATTGTGATATGTCTGACGTTCTCAAAGAACAGGTTGAAGAGTTGAAAGCTGAATTGGTAACTGCTAAGGAAGCCGCTAAAGCTCTAGAAACCGAAATGACAAAGCAGAAAGAAGAAGAAATTCAATCTAAGATTGAAGCTTTTGAAGCTGTTGTTTCTGAAAAAGACGAAGCTATTGCTGAAGCCCAAGCCGCTGTTGAAGCTGCTGAAGCTAAGCTTGCTGAGTTGCAAGAAGCAATTGCGAAGAAGGATGAAGAGCTTGCTGAAGCTCTGGCTAAGATCGAAGCTCATGAAGCTGAAGTTAAAGCCATGGCACGCAGAGCAGCTTTGGTTGAAGCTGGTGCTGAAGAAGAAGAAGTCGAGTCTATTCTCGAAGCCTTCGCTGACGCAACAGACGAAATGTTTGAGCAAGTTGTTGCTCTAAAGAAAAATGCCCTAAAAAAGACGGGCGTTAAAAAGGACGAAGAAGAAGAAGAAGCTCCAGCATCCGCTGAAGAAGTAGCTGAAGAAGTTGAAGCAGAAGAAGTTCTAGAAACTGAAGCTGAAGAAACTGACGAAGCTGCTGAAGAAGCAGAAGCTGAAATTCTTGAGGAAGCCGAAGAAGAAGCTGAAGCAGCTTTGGCTGATGCTGGTGACGATGTAGTTGAAGAACTACGTTCTAGTGCTAGTGATTGGCTCGAAAGCAACGTTCTTCGTTCAACAGCAAGTATTAACAAGTAATAATTTTTTTAGGAGACATTACAATGGCTTTAAAAGCTGATAGAAATGAACTCGATGTAGACATCTCCTTCTTCTATAACGGAAGCGCTGTAGAAAAAGGTTGTGTTGTATCTATTGCTAACAGTCCCTATGGATCTGGTGCAGCAATGGATCAAGCTAATGCTCAGGTTGCCGTCAAGCAGGGTGCTGCTGGCGTTATTCCTGTTGGTGTTTTGCTTAATGATGTGGTAGATATTGACCTAACCCGTCAACATATCAACTGGCACAAAGACGAAGTCCAAAAAGGTGGAAAAGTTTCCATCCTTAAGAAGGGCTACGTTGTAACCAATATGGTTGAAGGTACGCCTAATACCGTTGGTGAACCTGCTTGTTTGGATGATGGTGGTGCTACTGGTAAATTTGAGCCTTGTGACGGATCAAGTACTGACGTTCTTGTTGGTCGATTCATGTCATTGGCAGACGAAGATAGCTACTACAAAGTAGAAATCA
>VTLG01013194.1_pt1 | contig 21594 bp, 14 predicted proteins | sample 4694571 | NCBI WGS metagenome assembly VTLG01 (sample SAMN12604809, study PRJNA352737) | marine metagenome | biome: ENVO:00000447; feature: ENVO:00000209|ENVO:00000569|ENVO:01000036; material: ENVO:00002151; isolation source: viral sequences binned using virsorter ... | reverse complement strand
CAGATAATATTATTAACATCACCCTTATATTTTCTGGGTTTAGTAGGTTTAAAGAGACTTTTAATACTTTCTGCCATTTACTTGGCTACATAATATATAAGGTCAAAAAGTATTTATAGATGCCTGTCACTCATACGCCAAGACCCAAAGGTGTTTCGGATGTTGTATCTAATTTATTACAACCATCTTTAACCTCTCATTTTGATGTTTTAATTGGGTTACCTAGTAGTTCTCTCGGAACCTCATTACGAAGATTCTTAGGACCTAATCAAGATAAACTTCATTTGATGTGTTCAGAAGCAGTTCTTCCTGGATCACAGTTGGCTACAACAGAAATTAATAATGACTTTACTGGAGTTACAGAAAGACATGCATATAGAAGAATATATGATGAGACTATTGATTTAACTTTTTATGTTGACGCAGATAATCATTGGCCAATTAGATTTTTTGAAGAATGGATTAGTTCTGCTGTTGATGAAGATCAAGAAGATGCAATTGCAAAAGATTATTTTTATAGAGTTAGGTTTCCTGATGAATATATTGCTGATCAAGGATTGAAGGTTATAAAATTTGAAAAAGATATTGAGACTTCTAGAAGAGTAGGAAGTAAGTATATGGCATTACCTACTCCCAATGCTGCTTCGTTGGAGTATAAATTTGTAAGAAGTTTCCCTCGTAGTATAACTTCTATGCCTGTTACTTATGATTCTTCATCATTATTAAAGTGCAGTGTTCAGATGACTTATATAAGATATGTTGTGGTTCCATCTAGGCTACCATCAGATAGACCCAGTATGAATATTAATCCCACTTTTATGAGTATGTTCAATTCTATAGCAGGAGCAGCGGGTGGTGGTAGAGTTGCAAGTGGAGCAATGTTACAGAGGGGTATTTTAGGACAAAATATTCGTCGAGCATTAGAGCGTCAAGGACTTCCAGTTACAGCAGGTCGTGTAAGATTTACTGGAACTGGTAATAACATGGTTGTAAGTCCATTTTAACCCTATAAATAAAGTACACTGAATTGTATTAGGATATTATGCCTTTACCAAAAATTACGACACCGACATATGAGTTGGTGTTGCCCTCGACTGGAAAGAATGTTAAATATAGACCTTTTCTAGTTAAAGAAGAAAAAGTACTTGTAATTGCACTAGAAAGTGAAGATAATAAGCAAATTACAAATGCAATTAAAGCAGTACTTAAATCTTGTGTTCAAACACGAGGGATTAAAGTAGAAGATCTTCCTACATTTGATATTGAATATCTGTTCCTTAATATTAGAGGAAAGTCTGTTGGTGAGCAATTAGAAGTTAATATTATTTGTCCTGATGATGAAGAAACTCAAGTTCCTGTAATGATTGATTTGGATGAGATTCAGGTAGAGAAGAGTGAGGAACATAGTAATAAGATCAAACTTGATAAGAATTTGATGATGGAGATGAAGTATCCATCACTTGAACAGTTTATTAAGTCTAATTTTGATTTTAATGATAATAATCAGATGGATCAATCATTCCAGTTGATTGCTACTTGTATTGATAAGATTTATAGTGATGAAGAGGTATGGGCAACAGCAGACTGTACTAAAAAAGAAGTGAATGAATTTCTTGAGTCAATGAATTCTGCTCAATTTAAAGAGATTGAGAAGTTTTTTGAGACAATGCCTAAACTTAAGCATACTATCAGCGTTACTAATCCTAAGACAGGAGTGGAAAGTGAGGTAGTGCTGGAGGGATTAGCGTCTTTTTTCGCGTAGGGATGGTACATATGAACCTGGAGAACTACTTCAGGCTCAATTTTGCGTTGATGCAGTACCATAAATATAGCTTAACAGAGATTGAAAATATGATACCGTGGGAACGCGATATCTATGTGGGTCTTCTTAAACAACATCTTGAAGAAGAAGAACTAAAACGCAAACAACGCGAAGCTAATGCCTAGTAATTTACTTCCAACTGAACCAACATATAGTTCTGGCACTACCGATGAAGGGGAGTATCTTTCTGCTGGAGATAGGAAGGCAATATTTAAAAAGAGAAGGGTAAGTGGAGCTGATTTTAAGAGGGGTAGTTCTGCAGGTTCTTCTGTAGGAGAAGCGCGTGGAGAAAAATTAACTTCAAAAGATTTTGGGACTAAAACTGGTAAATTAACTAAAATTTTAAGAGATACTCGTATTAAAGTAAATCTAAATGAAAAAAAGATTGCTGCTTTAGAAGTAGCAGATACAAAAGAATTAGAACCAGCACAAGATCAAGCACAACCAACAGAGAGTTTAATAGGTCCTCTTAAAACTATTGATAACAGTGTTAATGGTATTGTAGAGACATTAAAGGCAAGTAATAAGGCAGATGCAAAAGCGCAATCTGATGCACGGAAACAAGCAGAGAAAGATGCAAGAAATGAAAAAGAAGGTAAGTTAGAAGGAATAGGAGCTAAACTTTCTAGTGCAGCACAAACTGTACTTAAGCCAGTTCAAAGTATTTTTTCAAGAATTTGGGATTTCTTGAAAATAGTCTTCTTGGGAAGAGTTGTAATGAAACTCTTTGATTGGTTTACTGATGATGCAAATAAAGAGAAAGTTGCTTCACTATTCAGGTTCTTAAAGGATTGGTGGCCTGTTTTAGTAGCAGGTATTATGGCAGTTGTGGGACCAGGAATGATCTTTACTGCAGGATTAATTGCATTATTAGTATGGGGTGTCCCTAAAATTATTGAGGCAGTGAAATGGGTTGGGAGTTTGTTTGGAATAGGTGTTAATAAAGAGTTAAAGGGTATTGAGAAAGAATCTGCGAAGATGGGTGATGACATAACAGATACGATGGATAAGGATTTAACGAAAGATGCTGAAGAAATAACAGACAAACAAGCCGAAGTATCTGATACTCAAACTCCTGCGACGGATGTTACTCCTCCAGAGGTAGGTGAAACTCAGCAGCAAGCTAAAGATGTTCAGACTGGTGCTGATCAAGCAGAACCATTAAAGATGGCGGGTGGTGGACAAGTTCCTGGGTCAGGTAGTGGAGATACTGTTCCTGCAATGTTAACTCCTGGCGAGTTTGTTATGAGCAAAGGTGCAGTTCAACAATATGGTAGTGGTACTCTTGCAGGAATGAATGCTGCTGCTGGCGGAACAAATAGACCAATAAGGGGTAGATATAATACTGGTGGTATGGTTCATTCTAGTAAATCTTTGGATGTACCATCCGTTACTTATTCCAGACCAATTCATCCACTACTTCATTATAAAGGTGGTGGTGTTGTACAATATTTTAAAGGTGGAGGGGAAGTAAAGAAACCTCAAGGGATGATGAGATGGTTGGCAGGTGCTGCTGATGTTGCTACTGGTGGTTTATTTGATTTTGATAAACGTGGTAGTATGGTGGATGGTATGCAGGAGTTATTTGGTAAAACTCCTGCTCGTATGGTAGATACAAATACTGGGATGAAATTGGAACTTGCAAAGAGTTCTCCATCTATAGCAACAATAGAACCACCAGGTGGAAGAACTTCCGAAGCAGATCCTATTGCAGAAGCAAATATAAAGTTATCCGCTACTCCATCACAAGGTCAACAATTACCTGATTTTAGTGCAACTCATATGAGATCGGATTCAAAGATTAAGACTCTGGGGATAGTGGTATAGTATGGCTTGGGCAGCAATAGGAAAAGCAGCATTAGGAGCAGTTAAAGGTGGTGCCAAGAAGATTGCTACTGATAAATTGTTAGGTAGAGGTAAGAAGAAGAAACCACAAAAACCTCAACAAGAGGGTGCACAGCAGGAAAAGGGCGGAGCACTTGCTATTCGTCCTACTACATCTTTAATGCCTATGGGTCCTACTGTCTCTAGTGCTCTTGCTACTACTGGAGATAGTGGTGGTGCTGCTGGTGGTGGAGATGATGCAGTAGCAATTGCAAATAGTATATCAACTAAGATTATTAGGGTTGAAAAACTTTTAGCAGGATCTCTTGCAATTAAAAAGAATATAAGAGATCAGCAATTTAAGGCGAAAGATAAAGCAAAGAGAAATAAACAGGAAGCAGCATTAGAAAAACTAAAACCAAAAGACGCTAAAAAAGGTCCTAAACTTAATTTACCTGGAAAAGGTATATTATCAAGGATATTTGGATTTCTTGGTACTGTTATTCTTGGATGGATAGCAGTTAGATTGGTTGATTGGGTCCCTAAATTAACAGCATTTATAGAGAGAGCAGCACCATTTGTTGATGGGTTTATTGATTTTGCTGGTAAGATTTTTGATGGATTAACTCGCTTTATTGATTTCAGTTATAAACTTTATGATGCTGCGACAGGGTGGATAAAAAATCAGTTTGGCGATGAAGCGCATGAAAAATTTACTACCTTCATGGGTAACCTGAAGGAACTGATAAAAGCATTTTTAGTATGGAAGATAATTGGTGAGAAGATATTTAAGAGTATTGTTAGTTCAATAAGAAATGTTTGGAAGACAGTTACTAAGGCAATCAGAACAATATGGGTGAAATTACGACGACTGATAGGTCGTAAGGCTAGGATGTTCTTTAAGAATATTGCTAGTAAAATTGGAGGTGCTGCTAAATCTGGTATCCAATGGGCAGGAAATATTGCACAGAAGGGTATATCTAGAGTCGGGGGTCTTCTTAGTAAAGGTGGTAGTAAATTAGCACAAACAGGTGCAGGTAAGGTAGCAGCAAAGGTTGGGGGATTTGCTGCAAAGATATTTGGTAAAGCAGCAAGTATTATTGCTCCTGCACTGAAAGCAGCTAAACCATTTGCCACTAAGTTTTTAAAGAGAATTCCTATTTTTGGTTCTCTTATTGTTGGTATTATTTCCCTTATGTCAGGGGAACCACTTGGACAGGCACTATTTAAAACAATTGGTGCTGCTGTTGGTGGAGCACTGGGAACCTTTATTCCTATTCCTATTCTTGGAACTTTGCTTGGAGAGATACTTGGTGCTTTTGTTGGTGATTTACTTTATTACACTATTATAAAGAGAGATCCAGGTAAAGCACTTGAGTTAGTGAAAGGTGCTTTGAGCAATCTCTTTAAGGGAGGTAAAGCTGTATTTAATTGGGTTAAGAATGGATTTGGTAATTTTATTACCAACTTTAAGGAAGAACATATGATTAAGTTGCCTAAAGTTCTTGGGGTTCAAGTTAGTTTACCAGGAATAGGAGATAAAATACCTAATCTTCTTCAGTTATATAATCCATTTGCAATGGCACCTCTTCTTGTTAAGTCATTCTTTGGTGGTGGAAAAGAAGAATCAGCAGCACCACCTGGCGGTGCAGATGCAGGGGTAGAAAGTGGATCTAAAGATAAAGAAGAAAAGACTCCTAAAGCAAAAGCTCCTGCGGCTAAAAAATCATCTAGTGTTCCTATTAGTGATGATAAGAAAGATATGTTACTTGCTATTAATCAAGCAACTTCTTATGAAGAAATAGTAGGTGCTATTAGGAAATTTGCTCCTTATGAACAATTAGAAGGTGAGCAATCAACTAAAACTCCTATTTCAACTCCTAGTGGACAATCTCTCAGTGAGGAAGGAGGTAATTCGGATCTTCTTGTTCTTAGTAGTGGAGGAGGATCTGATCCTTATGAAGTACTTGATGCCTTTGGTTAAATAGAGATGGAGGATATACTTTAAATGGCAGATAAAATAGCAGGAGCAAAAGCGGCAGGACCGGCCATCAAGGAAGGTGGTGGTGGTGGCGTTGAAAAGATTGACATTACTTCTAATGAGGATCAGGGTAAGAAGCTGAGTGTTCAGAATTCTGTAGCTGCTTTTTTATATTATGAAAGTATTTTGCAAGATTCTGTTAGGGCAACTGTAACTTTTACTGATTCTGGTGGTAGTATTGATAATAAAAGTGCTATGGAAGGTTTGCCTATAGTAGGGCAAGAGAATGTTCAGATACAGGTAAGGGATAATAATGACAATCAATTGAAGATGACTTTATATGTAAATTCAATTACTCCTTTAGTAGAAGATACTAGGAAATCTATTATTCAGTTAGATTTGGCATCAAAAGAATTTATTATGAATGAGAAGGTGAGAGTTAATACAAGATTTAATGGAAAAATATCAGATCATGTTAAAAAAGTTTTAGAAGAATCCACTTATCTTGCAACTGAAAAAGAATTTGATATTGAAGAAACCCAACATGAACAAAATTACATAGGAAATAATAAGAAACCATTTTATGTAATCAATTGGTTATCAAGAGGAGCAGTTCCTAAAGATGGTTCATCAGGAAATACTGCTGGTTATTTGTTCTGGGAGACTTCTGAGAAATTTTATTTTAAATCCATTGATAGTTTAATGGATCCAGAAACCAATCAACCTAAGAAATCATACATTTATAACGAATTTCCTGATGCTGGTGGTGCTAATATACCTGAGGGATATGATGCTAAAGCTCTTGCATATAGTGTTAACAATAGAGTGAATATTCAAGAGAAACTTAAGATGGGAGCATATTCTACTCGTTTAATAATGTTTGATCCTTATAATTGTAAATATGAAGTTGCTAATCCAAATGCAGGTAATACTCCTGATGCTCCTTCAGGAAAGGGAAATGAAAAAGATTTAAAACTTGCCGGAAAGAAGTTACCTGTTTTAAATAAAGAGTTTAATATAACAGAAAAGGGTAAAATGGATTTTTCTAGAACAACATTTTATGTTCTGGATAATGGATCTCTGCCTTCTGGGAGTGGGGAAGGTGAAAGTCAAGAGCAAATTGAAAAATCTAAAAAAGAAAATTATGAACCTGGAGTAGTGTTAAATCAAGGTATCCAGAGAATGAATCAATTGTTTGCTTTGGAGACATCACTTACTATACCAGGAGACTTTTCATTACATGCAGGAGATGCTATATTTGTAGATGCTCCTGAACTCAAAGAAAATAAGACCAACCTGGATGTAAATAAGCAGACTGGTGGTAATTACATTATTGCTGATGTATGTCATTATTTGTCTGCTAAACATACTTTAACTAAATTAAATTTGATTAGAGATTCTTTTGGCAGAAAAGCAAAGAAAAGGGGATAAATACCAAAGTAAGGGACTAATTTTATGTCAGAAATTAAACACGATTTAGACCATGAAGTCTACCTTGACCCTAAAGATGGCAAGGAACATATCAATCACGGTAAGATGGAGTACTCTAAGGAAGACTTAGAAAGTGCTCATGCTTATTATGATGAGTACCATAAAGATGATGAACCAGAAACTGGTATTAATGATTGGCACACAAGACATCAGGATAAGCATCTAGAAGTCTATTGTGATAATCATCCTGATGCTGAAGAATGTAGAGTCTACGACGAATAACTTATGGAAGGAGGATCCCTATTTAATCCCGGTGTTTTAGGAGTTGATTTTCTCTGGTGGATTGGTCAGATAGCTGACGACTCCACCTGGAGAGATAATATGATGACGGGAAAATTTAAGCAGAAGGATACTGTTCCGGGATGGGGAGCTCGATATAAAGTAAGGATCATGGGTGTCCATGATCAAGGTCAAGATGTGGTTGCTGAGGAAGATCTTCCTTGGGCAAATATAATGTATCCTGTCACTGCTGGTGGTGGGCAGATGAATTCCTGGATGTCATCCAACCTTAGACAAGGTAATATGGTCTTTGGTTTCTACATGGACGGAAAGGACATGCAGGTTCCTATTATTATGGGAGTGCTTGGAAATAATGCTCAGACTGCATTAGGGACTAAGATTGGAAAACCTGATAATGCTGTTACCAATACACAACCAGGAAGTTTAGCAAAAAGTGGATATGCTACTGGTGCAGTAGAGAAAACTGGTACGAAAAAAGAAAAAGTTCCTGCTGATGGTCTTGTAACCACAAAACCTACAACTCAGGAGATAGCGCAGGAGTCAGCTGCTACTGCACCTGGAACAAGAAAAAATCGATATGGATTACCTGCGAATCGTAGAGTAACACCAACACAACAGGCTGATATTACTAATGCGAAAGCAGAAGCACAAGATCAAGGATTAGTCGGTGAGGAGGAAGAAAGTTTTGTTAAGGAGAAGGTTGATCAAGGTATTAAGAATCGAAGTGGTGCTGCACAATCTCCAAATTCAGATCCTCAACCTGGGCCTACTCAAGAACATCCAGATAATCCTCATCAATTAACTGCTGGTGATGTAACAAAGAATGATAAGTATTATGAAAAAATTGTTGTAATGAATCCAGATGATCCTGTTGGGTCTGCAACTAAAGCTATACAAACTGAAATTGATAATCTTACATCAAAAGCAGATAAGTTTTTAGGTGCAAGGAAAAATTATATTGACGCAGTATCAGGTCCTCCTAGTCAGGCGGATATGGATAAAGAAGTTAAAAAGACTGCACAAAAGGTAGCGAAATATCAAAAAGTTATTATGGATAAGGTTGGAGAATATGACTCTAAGGTGATGAATAAGGAATTGGCTTCAGTTGTAGCAGATCTACCATCTGCTATGAGAGCAAATTTTTCAGATCAAAAATTTCTTAATACTACTAATAAGATTAAAGAGTATAATGATATCACCAATAAGATGGCTAATCAATTTGAGGGTATTTTAACGGCAAAGTTAAATCTTCCTCAATTAATAAAACAAGCAGATGCTATAGCTGCTAGTGGAATTTTATTTGCTGATCCTACTTCTCAAGCAGCAACCATTTCTTTAGATCTCACTAATATTGGTGGTGGTAGTGGTGGTAGTGGTGGTAGTGAAACTCAACAAACTACTGAATTAAGTCCGTCTGCGACTCAAATTACAACTCCTAGAGTCCCTATATGTTATGCGGAAGATGTTGTTGCACAAGTTCTAGCAGCTAATCAGGATGCACTTGCTGGCATTTCTTCTTCTCAACATAGAAATTATAATCGTTATTTGGAAGGTATTAAGAGTCAATTAGAGGAAGAAGATCAAAAATTAGCAGCAAAGGCATATGATAAGAGTAATTTAGGAAAGGTTACTAAGATTACAGATGAGGAAGAGGATGATCTACCTCAAGGCGGTACAAATTATTATTCAGAGACTGGAGCTCCTACTACTGGTGGTAGTGGGACAGGATTTAAGGTTGATATAACAGTTCCCTCTGGTGGTTGGTATGATAATGGTTTTGCTACTTTAAATGAGGGAGGTGCAGGATATACAGTTAATACTGCTGATGGAGGTGGAACATCGGGTACAGGGTCTACAACAGGTGCTACTACTACTGGTGGAGTTGGTACTGGATGTTCTGTAAATTACACTATATCTTCAGGAGTTATTACTGGAATTACTACTAGTGCTGGTAATAATGGATCAAGTTATAAGAATGGTGATGTTCTTACGATTGTTAATAATGCTTCAGGAACTCCATCTACTAATTCTACTTTTACACTTAATAAAGTAAGAGGAACAGTAGATACTGTTGAGAATGGTGGTATAACGATTGCTGATCCTGGTAGTGGATATAAGATGGGTGACTTATTAACAGTTCAACAGGAAGGTAGTGGTTATAACTGTGGTGTTGTAGTTATTACTGTTGTAGATCCAGGAGAGAAGAAAGCTACTGCAGGTCCAGTTACACCAGGGGATACTCAAGGTTCTGTTGCAGAGGCTAAACCTGGTATTGGACAAAAATTAGGTGAGATGCTTTCGATGTTGGGTAGTATGCAGGGTAGTATAACTGAAGCATTAGACTTTGCTAATGTTAAAGGAAATCTTTTTCCCTTTGAGAGTCCACCAAATAAAGCAGTATCTGATTATTATACTTTAGTAACAGGTGGTGCAGGTCAACCTGAAACTGAAGTACCTAGTGCCTCAGCAATTCAGAAGGCTGTTAGTAAAGTCAAGGATGTTGCTCCTCCCATTCCAGATATACCTTTTGCAGAACCAACTAGGAATATGCCAAAAATTGATTTATTGAGTAAGAAAATAGGAGGATTGGTAGGAGATCCTGATTCATTAGGGATTGAGAGAGGTTCTACATTAAAAGAAGTAAGTAGTGCTGTTAAGAAGGCAAAGGCAAAATTTGAATCTGGAATCGAGTAATAAATATTAACTATGGCAGAACCCACATTTAATCTATTCGGACCTCCACAAGCAAAAGATCTTCGTGTTGGATATATTTCTACTGATAGAGGATATCAGACAGGAATGACGGTTTGTCAAGCCAATGAGTATGCTAAGTTAAATCCTGGTACTACTTTTATTTTTAAACCTGATAGAAAGACTGTTGAATTTTTAAATATCAATCAAGTTAATAAGTTAGCTAGTCAACCAAATGTAGCTTATAAAGATGATACTTGTCCTGATGGATGGAAGATGGATGGCATACCTAAACCACCTAGAGTAGTTTTTATGGGTGGTGGTGGAGTAGGTGCTGTAGCTAATCCTGTTATTGGTGATGATGGTGGTATTTTAGCAATTGATTTAGTTAATGGTGGATTTGGATATAAGTATCCTCCTCTTGTTCGTATAGAAGATGAGAGTGGTATTGGTGCTGGTGCGGTTGTTAATGTAGATGTTGGTGAAACCGGCCAAGAAATGATATATTATACTGATAAAGATGATTTTGAAGAGTATGATCTTTGCGAATCACCTTTTCCAAAGGATGAGTATGGAAGAAGATTTGGTCCAGATGGAAAAGATTTAGGAGATTGGACTCCAGGATCTTATACGAGTGATGGAAGTACCCCTTTTGCACAAGTAGTAGATCAATTTATTAAGAATGTGCAGGAATCTGGTAAGGATTGGTGGACAACAAGGCAAAAACCACCTTTACGAATTACTACTACTGGAGAAAGCGGTAAGTCATATTTTAAAGTAAAACACCCTGGTTGGGGTAAGTTTATGAATGAGTATGCAATATCTCCTAAACCACCTTCTAATGTAAAACCATCAGATTATTCAGGGCAGTGGTATACTTTTGAATGGAATGTCGATTTTCCTTATGAGGGGGAATATACTTTCCGTGGTGCTAGAGATAATAAGTCAAGGTTTTATATTGATAATCAGTCTATTGGTGAATTAAGTCATTTTAAAGGTACAGTAACTCCAATTAAAAAGACTCTTAAGAAAGGTTCTAAAGTTTTAAGATTGGATCTTTATAATGAACCTCAATATGAAACAGTTACAGAACAGCAACCACCACCACCATCTATAAGTGATATAATCTTTAGGATTACATCTGGTTCGATGTTTGCTAATGGGGTTAAAATAGATGAACTTAATATTAATGAAATAAAACCTTTTACCCCAGTAGGTATGGGTAAAAAGGGACAACTAAATGTAACTCATACAAGAAAGATTACTTATGGAAAGAAATATAAGGTAGTCTTTAGTAGTAAAGGGGAAGCAGGTGCAAAGGGATATTCTATTCAATATTCTGGATTAAAATCACCTACTGATAGAAGATTTGCAAGTGCTAAGAGACTTGAGTTTGATGATAATTCTCCGAATGGATTTGATGTTAATGGTGCTTTTACTATTGATAGTGGTGACGCAAAGTTCTCTGAAGATGGTACGAAACTAATAGGTAAAGGTCAGGTTAAATTAACCTATAGTTGGAATGATATACCTACGACATCAGGAAAGGCATTAGAGACTATTAAAATAGGAAATAGAACTTGGACTCAATTAAATGTAAGAAGGGGTAGTGAAACTCATATTATTGATTTGGGTCCTGGTGATACAGGTGCTAATACTTCAAATATACAATTGAGGACTAAAGGTTTAAATGTTATTCAGATGGAGGATCATACTGATAATGATTGGACTGATATAATTGTAACTGCTAGTGGTGGACAGTTTACTGATTTAAAAGGAAATATTGCATATTTTAGTGTTCCTCATCCAGGTCAGGGTGGAGGTAAGTCAACGGGATCTCAGGGAACAGAAACAAGAGAAGTTTTCAATACAGTTGATTATATTAATAAAGCGAATAGGCAATTGTGGAGAACTAATGTTTACTCACGGGGTGGATTTTTAAATGATTATGGTGTATGTCCTTTTGATACTCAATTACAATTAAAAGATAATCCTTATGCAGGAACTCATAGGATTATATGGAATAATGTTAATTTTCCAATTGATGGAAATTATACTATTGAAGTTGCAGTAGATGATAATGTGGATCTAACTATTGGAGATCAAGTTAGACTTAATAAGAAAGGTTTTATTGGAGATAGTAATGTAAGTACAGGAACATTAAGAACAACCAAATTTATTAAGAAAGGAAATCATAATATTACTGCTGATTTGCATCAAATACCAGGCGGTGCATTTGGTTTTAAGTCACCTGATGGTAAGAAAACGATGACGAAGGTTAAATTTAATATTAATGTTCAAGGTAATTATGGCAATAACATTACTATACCTGGACTTTTGTCAATAGGAAAGCAATATAAAGCGGCTGCATCAGCTTTTAATCAAGAAAGAGAATTAGAAGTAGGAAAGGAATATGATGTCATAATAACTACTATTCGTTCAAGGGGTGAGGCAGCAAGTAGTAATGTAAGAAAAGGTGCTATAAGATTTCGTACAAGTAAAGATGGGTCTGGTGAATTAGGTAAATCTGGCCCTCGATTAGAGTATGAAGATAGATTAGGTCGTGTTAAAAAAGGTGATCATGGTGATATCACAGCAACTGCAAGCCAAGGTAGATTTTATAATGTAAATGGGAATAGATGTAAGTTTATGGTTGGTGAGAGTATGAAGGGTATTAACCCAATGGCTCTTGCTATTAATATTGAAACTGAGTTTACTACAAAGGTTGTTAAGGCTAAGAGATCTTGGAATGAGAATCCAATGGGTGTTGCTTTAACAATTGAATCGCCTAATCCACCTATTCCTCAGCAACCTGTTCCTCAAGCAGAGGGAAGATGTCCTAATAATCCTTTCTGGACATCAAGATTTCCTGGTGGTAAGGAGAGATGGTATCCTGTAAGGTTTAAGGGATGGAGTCCATTCTTTAATGAACTTGCCATGTCACCACTTCCTCCTGATGATGAAGGGGATTCTCGTAATGATTCTGGTAGTTTCGCTAATACTTGGACAAAAGAGTTTCCATATGGTGGATACTATAAGGTTATAATGGAAGTGGATGATATTGGTGAATTCTGGATTGATGATACAAAGCATATATCTTTAGATAGGCGGAAAAAAGATAAAGACGGAGGAGATCTCACCAGAGGAGAAAAATTAATTTATATTGAAGGACCTGATAGTTCTGATGATGATCCGGTCACTCATGATATAAAAGTTGTTGTTGAGAACTTTAAGTCTCAAAGGACCAGGACTTTTGATCAAAAAGTTTTTAGTACCTTGGATTGGATTGGGGGTGGGACTTCAAAAACAACTCATAAACGAGTTAATTTTAAAATTACTTCTGCTGCAGACTTTGCTAATGGGATTAAGATTCCAGGACTTGGTATTGATGCAAGTAAGAGATATAAAGGTCCTCAGATCAATGCAAAGTTTATTAAAGATGTTGAAGTGAATAAGGTTTATCAGGTAGAAGTAATAAGTACTCAGAGTAGAGAAGGAGTACAGTTGCGTAGTCGGGGTGAATCTGTATTGGAGATGGAAGAACACTCAGATAATGACTGGAAAGATATTGTTTGTGGTGCTAGTGCTGGAAGGTTTTATGATTTTAAACCTGGTCCAAATAAGGCTACTTGTAAATTTAGAGTTACTGGTGAGACTGGAGTATCTGGTGGGGTGACTAGTAATACAACCCGTCAAGGTGTTACTTATGAAGGTCCTCATCTTTTCCATTATACTGATAGTAGATGGGGTAAGATTATTAACAAAGAAGGAGTTTCTCCTATTGGATCACCTACTCAGAAGTTATCTCTTCCTAATTCTAATATTATTGGGACGAAAAAATTGAAATGGAATAATGTAGATTTTCCTAAGACAGGAGATTATCATATAACTTTTCTTGCAGATAATGGTGCAACTCTATTCATTGGTGGTAAAAAAGTTTTAGCATCTAAGACTTATGAGATTAATGAGTATATTAATGATGTAGTAAAGGTTGATAAAGGTAAACATGACATACTAGTTGAATTAAATAATGCTCCTCCAGGTGGTAATGTATTCTTAAATAATCCCACGGGAGTTGTGATTCGTATTACCACAAAAATGACGGCAGGTACAGGTGAGTATAAACCCTGGACAGAAAATCCTGTAGGAGTTGCGGTAAAGCTTATTCCTCCACCTTGTCCCAAACCCATTAAAGGAAAGGGAAAAGTTAAGGATCCTATCGTTAGGGATCCTGGAAATGGATATCCAAAAGGTGGTGGTTCTAAGTATCCTGTTCTTTTGAAGATAAAGAAAGCTATACCTGATGGAAATCCCATTAATTACAATTGTAAGACAGATAAAGTAAGACTTGAACCTAGTATGGGATCAGAACTGGAATTGGTGTGTGGTCCTTTTGGGACAATTACGGATATTATTGTAAAGAAACCTGGTCTTGGATTTACTAAGGTTCCTGATGTTATAATTGATACTGATACTGGTGTTGGTTTGGATGTTATATTACAATTTGAACCTGAGGTAGCTCCTTTTGATGTCCCAGATGTAATCCAAGTTACTGATTTGGTTGGTCTTAAGCAGACTGGGTATTATAAAGGTAAACCTTATTATGGTGCAGTTTTCTATCAAGATGGTATTAAATATTCTGGATGGTATAGAACTGCTGGTGAACTTGTTCAAGTTTATGATACTTTACAAGAAAGCATAGATGCTCAGGTTACTACACCTCCATCTGCAATTCTCAGACAGGGTTCGGATACAAGTAGTAATGATCCACGACTTAATATTCCAGGTACTCCTGAGAATCTATTATAGAGGTAATTAAAATGGCTAGTCAAGGTAGAGATGCTCCTGGAGCAATATCAAGAAACCAAGTTAATAATAGAGTTGCTGGTAGATCTCCTGGTGATAATCCAACTGATACCGCTAAACAGAATTATACTGAGGTTGGTTGGTCTAATGATAAAGGATCAATAAGATTAGGGCATATTCATAAACAGGGTGATGTAACTTCTAGCGTTTTACTTCAAACTCCTGATGCAGAGCATCATCTTACTTTAGATATGGATGGTCCTAGAAAGGGATGGACAACATCATGTGGACCAGGAAATTTTTCAGTGGAATGTGGGAGTGCTAATGAGGAAGCAGAAGATAGCTTGATTTTGAATGCTAAAAATGGTAATATATTAATTACTGCAACTAATGGAAAAATTAGACTCCAAGGAACTGATATTGAACTTGTTGCTGTAGGAGCAGGTGATGATAAAGGTAGCATTAAAATGGAGGCAACCGAAAACATCATCACTAATTCTAAAAAATTGATGATGACTGCTAAACAGTTTTATCGTATTGCTACTCCAGGAGTTGGTGAAGTTATTGCAAATGCAGTTCTTCAAATGTATGGATCTGTATTCCGTGGCGTATCAGATGGATGTTATTTGAAGGATTCTAAGGTTGGTGGAAGAAAGTATGCTATTTTAAATACTGCATTAGCAGCTGGAACAGTAGCAGGCTCTGGTCCTACCATGCAATCTCCTAATACAAGCGAGACCAGATCAAATCAACAGCAACAAACAGTATAGGAGGTAAGAAATGCAATTCGATGATGTAAATGTTGGCGGACAACTTACAGTAGGAACAGGAGTTTGTGCTGCTGTTAAATCAGGACGACAGGCAATTAATGGGTCTGTACTAGCAGAAGGTCCTGTAGTTTTTGGTAGTCCTACAGCATTTGGTTCACAAGAAGCAACATTAATGGTTGGACCATGTGACAATGCAGATCCTGATTCTACTTTACCTGAAAGTTCTCTTGGTATTTCTGGTAGTCAACCAACTGGTATAAAGATTAAAGGAAATGTGTATGTAGAAGGCGATTTATACACAACTGGATCTGTTGATTGTATTTCTGTTGGAAGATTAGAAGCAAGACATTCTGTAGCAGATGCTTTACCTAAGAAATTTGATATAAAGCATCCTTCTAAAGATGGAATGCGTCTTGCTCATGCATGTATAGAAGGTCCTGAGGTTGGTGTTTATCATAGAGGAATGCTTAAGAATGAGAAAGAAATATTTTTACCTTCATATTGGAAAGATTTAGTTCATGAAAATAGTATTACAGTTCAACTTCAACCCATAGGTGCTCATCAAGATATAATTGTAAAGAGATGGGATACTGAAAAGGTATATCTTCAATCTAAGGGAGGAATGCCCATTCATTGTTTCTATCATATCTTTGCAGAAAGAAAGGATATTAACCCCTTGGTAGTAGAATATGAGGGTGAAACTTGGGAGGATTATCCAGATCCTAAGGCAGATGATCCCAAATATGTTGGACAGAACACAATAACGGGTTGACACTTTTTGAGAAATGGTATATAGTATCTTTGTTGAATCGACGGGTTCAACGGGGAGTGACTGAATAATCTTTCTGGCATATAGCTGGATAAGGTGATGAGACACAGGTGGTGCTGCACCGAAAGGTGAATCGACTTACCAGTCGGGTCTCAGGCAGAGATGTAAAATTTACTACTGTAGTAATGCCCGTCTCTTGTTGGTAATACAGAATTCCAACCTCCCACCCTAATATTTGGAGAGAATGAATGGAAGATGATGAGTTTTTGACCAAGTGTGTTGTTGATCCAGCGAAGAGAACTTTTTATCTTTATTCTAGTGAAGGTGATGAGAAGCAAGTTGATTGTGATAATGTAGAAGAGTTTATGAATGTGCTAGAAGTTGTTCGTAAATTGTGTCCAGAAGAAAGATTGGCCTATACTAACCCTCTGTGAAGAGTTCCCGTAATAAATAAATTATGGATATAAAGCTCTGGTACTCAAAACATATGAAGCAATGGCGTTGGTCATTGATTGATCCTGTGACGAGAAAACAAGAATCCGGACAGAGATGGGATTTGAGAGAAGCGATGAATGATGTTGCTAATACAGTAGAGCATTTAATAGAGGATGGTTATGATGGAGAAATTGAAGACAATGGACGAAGAGTTGTTGGAAGCGGAACGGTGGATTGATGATGATTATGAAATGATCAGTCAGTTTTATACTGCAAAAAGGATGCATCCTAATATTCCTTTTTATTTGCAGGATGAAAATGGAGAGACATTTGTATTCGGTTGGGATTTAATATTTCAGTACATTGCTAAACTTACTCAGGGTGATTATTACCCAGATTGGTAATGCCTTTTTTTGTATGATAAATAATCCATAACAAGAACTATAGTGCTAATAAGTCATGGGTCTTTCCAGATTAGACAATTTTCTGAAATCGGCGCGGGGAACGATTATCTATGTAAATCCAAATGATTTGGATGCAACCGATAGTATAGAAAATCAGGGCAATTCCCTAACTCGTCCATTCAAAACAATTCAACGGGCATTAATAGAGTCTTCTAGATTTTCATATCAGAAAGGATTAGATAACGATAGATTTGGTAAGACTACAATCTTATTATATCCTGGTGAGCATATTGTAGATAATAGACCTGGATTTATTCCTGATGGAGCAAATAACTATAAACTTAGAAATGGTGCAACATCTACTGCTTTACCTGCATATGACCTAACAACTAATTTTGATCTTAATTCTTCTGATAATGAACTTTATAAGCTTAATAGTGTTTTTGGTGGTGTTATAGTTCCTCGTGGTACTTCTCTTGTTGGTTTAGATTTAAGAAAGACAAAAATAAGACCTAAGTGGGTTCCTTCACCTACAAACGATAATATTGAGAAGGGTTCTATATTCCGAATTACTGGTGATTGTTACTTCTGGCAGTTTACTATTTTTGATGCTGATCCAAATGGTAAGTGCTATGTAGATTATACTGCAAACGAATTTGTTCCTAACTTCTCTCATCATAAGTTAACTTGTTTTGAATTTGCTGATGGTGTAAATGGGGTTGATATTAATGACACCTTTATGCAGTTCAAGACAGGTCGTACTGACTTGGATATGTATTATGAGAAGATTAGTCTAGTATATGGTCAATCATCTGGTCGTGCAATCTCACCAGATTATCCAAGTACTGCACTTGATATTCAACCTAAGGTTGATGAGTATAGAATTGTAGGACCCACTGGAGCATCTGTAGGTATTAGTAGTATTAAGGCAGGTGATGGATCTACTTCAAGTACTACTGTTACTGTTACTTTAAATTCTGCAATGGCAGGATTGGATGTAGATACTGCATTCCGTGTCAATGGTATTACTGCGGCTGGATATGATGGACAGTTTGTTGTAGCAACTCGACCTAGTGATACTCAGGTTACATATACAGTACAAAATGCACCTGCAAACGCACTTCCATCTAGTACTGGAGCAACTGTTTCTCTTACAACTGATACAGTAACTTCTTCTTCACCATATGTCTTTAACTGTTCATTGAGATCAGTTTATGGTATGTGTGGTCTTCTTGCTGATGGAGATAAGGCAACTGGATTTAAGTCCATGGTTGCTGCTCAGTTTACTGGTATTGGTTTACAGAAAGATGATAATGCTTTCGTTAAGTACAATACCGATACTCCACCAACAGGTCAGTATGATGATAATACTGCATCTGGAAATGAGAATTTAAGTACTAATTCCAAGGCAATTTATAAGCCGACATATAGAAATAGTCATATTAAAGTAACAAATGATGCTGTTGTTCAGATTGTTTCTGTATTCGCTATTGGATATGCAGAACATTTTGTTGCTGAACAGGGTGGTGATATCTCTGTAACTAATGCTGACTCTAACTTTGGTGCCAATGCATTAACTGCCATAGGATTTAAGAGAAATGCATTTAGTCAGGATGATAAAGGATTCCTAACTCATATTATTCCACCAAAAGATATTCCTCTTCCTGAAACTGCAATTGAATTCGAATCAATTGATGTTAATAAAACAATAACAAATGTTGGTGTAGGTTCAACAGCTCAATTATATCTTTATGATAGGACTAACCAGGATGTTAAACCTGAGAATGTTCTTGAGGGATATAGAGTTGGTGCAAAAACTGCTGAGAGTTTAAAAGTTCTTGTATCTTATGCAGGTACAGCAACTGAATATGCTGCTCGTGTGGTAATGCCTGGATCAGATTCTAGTGCTGAAAAAGTATTTACTGTTAAGCAAAGTCCAACAGGTATTAATAGTATTGGTTCCTTCAGTGCTGGTGGAACGGAGAATGTTCTTACCTTTACTGCTGCACATACTTTCTTAAGTGGAGAATCAGTTCGTATTATTAGTAATAATGGAAGACTTCCTGATGGATTAACACATAATAATCTTTATTATGCCATTACATCTGGCATGAGTACGAATACAAATATTAAAGTTGCTAAGACTTTAGATGATGCTCTTAAGGGAACTGCTGTATCTATTAACGAAAAAGGTGGTTTATTAAAGGTAGAGTCAAGAGTATCTGATAAGAACTCTGGTGACATTGGACATCCAATTCAGTGGGACCCAACGAATACTCAATGGTATATTAAGGTTGGTACTGCTGCTACTGATAATGATATCTTCTCAACCATGGTTGGGTTGGGATCAACAGGACTAGGAAATGCAACATCAAGGACTTACATTAAGAGAAGACCTGATACTAGAAGTTCTGTTGATAGAATTTATCGTGCAAGATATGTAATTCCTCAATCATCTTCAGGTGCAAGACCACCAAGTAATGGATATATTCTTCAACAATCTAATTCTACTATTGCAGCTACTAATGCAGAGATTCAGACTTACTTTGGAAGTGGGTCAATTTCTAATGTAGGTGAGCAAAGAAACTTTAGGTTTATTGCTGATGCAAATTGGGATGGAAGTAATGTTAATATTGACACTGAACTTCCTCATGGACTTACTGTAGGATCTCAGGTAGAAATTGTTAATATTAAGAGTAGTGGTAACCCTACAGGTGTAGGTAATTCTGGATACAACTATACTTATGTTGTTGCTGGTATTTCTAGTGCAAAGAACTTTAGCGTTGGATTAAGTACCAATCCAGGAACATTTACTAATGATACTTCGACAAGAACAACTGCTCTTCCATATTATAAGAGGAAGAGATTTAATGACACTTATTATATCTACAGAAATGAAGAAGCACAAAAGTATATTGTTGGAGAACAAGATGGTATTTACTATCTAACTCTATTAAATGCTTCTAATACACCAACTGCAGCACCATTTACTGCAGAGAAATTCTCTCAACCAACCAAGGAACTTTATCCTCAGATTAATAGGGATAGTCCTGTTGTTGATCCAGGAGATGCAGTTTCATTTGCTGTACCAGAATTAATTGGTGATGTTGTTTCTAATGATGTAAGAAAGAGTATTACAAATGAGAACTTAACTAAGTTTACTAAGGATGATGGTGTTGGTATTGCTGTTACTAATATTAATTCTGTTAGTGGAACAGCGCATACAATTGTTACTACTATAGATCATGGTCTTAACAGACTGACTAAGGTAAGTATTGCTAACAGTGGTGCTGGTTATGGTTCTGGTAGTTCTGGAGATCTCTATAATGCAAGATTAGTTTCGATTGGATCTTCCTTAACTGGTGAGGGTGCAACTGTTAAGTTAACTGTAGACTCTGGTGGTGGTATTACTAATGTTAAGGTGATGGATGGTGGTTCTGCTTATGGTATTGGTAATACCATGGCAGTTGTTGGTGTAGGAACTACAACGGGATATAGCCAGGCAGTTCTATCAGTAAGTAAGATTTATGATAATGTTGGTGATGTAATCAGAGTTGCAGGAGTAAAATCCGAAGCTTATGATCCTTATAATCAACTTTATAGGATTACTGGAGTCAATGTAGGTGGATCTAAGAGTATTACAGTAGAATCTGCATCTGAAGTTGTTTCATATGCAACGACTGTTGTTGGTGGAATAGGTCAAACTAACTCTGCAAGTTCTTATTTCTATAATACTGGTGAGTCAATTAGAATTAATACTCTTGCTTATGATTATGGATCAGGTATTGCAACAGTAACATCTTATAATAGTCATGGATTGAAGGTTGACCATAGAGTTCAGTTTACTGGATTCACAACTGATTCCATTATGTACAATGGAAATTGGGTTGTTACTAATAACCTAGATGACTTATCAGGTGGTACTCCTGTCTATAAATTCTCTGTAAATATGGGGGTAGGTACTTCTGAACCTACTGCATATGGTACTGGTTATGCTTATCGTGAAGGATATTCTACTAACCAAGGTGTTATTACTAAAGATGATGAAAGTTTGAATGGTAGAATGGTTCCAACTTATGCTGGAATTACTACTGTTATCTCTGCTGATATTATTAACTCTACTACAACAAGTATTACTGTTGCTGGTCTTGTTAATTTAGATATCAATATTGGTGACTTCTTGATGATTGATGATGAGATTGTTAGAGTTAAGACAACTGTTGCTGATACAGACACTTCTATATCTGTGTTCCGTGGTGTAATGGGAACCAAGGCAACAACTCATAGTAATAATGCTACGATTAGAAGGTTGGATATAAGTCCAATAGAACTTCGTCGTCACGCAATTATTCGTGCTTCTG
>VTLG01010571.1_pt1 | contig 21595 bp, 34 predicted proteins | sample 4694571 | NCBI WGS metagenome assembly VTLG01 (sample SAMN12604809, study PRJNA352737) | marine metagenome | biome: ENVO:00000447; feature: ENVO:00000209|ENVO:00000569|ENVO:01000036; material: ENVO:00002151; isolation source: viral sequences binned using virsorter ... | reverse complement strand
GAAAAGAATATGATGAACCATTAAAAAGAGCATTTACTTACAAAGCATTAAATAAATTAATACAAGGAAGTGCAGCAGATATGACAAAAAAATCTATGATTGCGCTTTATGAAAATAAGATATTACCCCACATACAGATACACGATGAAGTAGATATATCTGTAGAATCACCAGAAAAAGCTGAAGAGATTGTTAAAATTATGGAAGAAGCTGTACAATTACAGGTTCCCAATAAGGTTGACTATGAATCTGGACCTAACTGGGGCTCTATTAAATAATCTTGAAATTAAGTTTTAACTCCTATATAATTCTGCTTAAATAACGCTTTTCAAGCGCGACTGTAACAGTCCATAACAATCAAAAAAGAGGATAAAATTATGAGTATTTGGAACAAAGTAAAAGAACTATCTCTTAAAATAAAAGAATATTTTAAAAGAATAGGTGAATGGATAGTTAAACAATATAGTAAATTTTTACCAAAGTAATTATGAACGACAAAACGTGTAAAAAATGTGGGCATCTATGTCATTGTATGGAAGGAGACCATAAGGAATGTAAATGCAAAGAGTGCAGATGTAGTCCCGCAGAACCCAAAGGTGTGGTAGTGGATGACACTAACGAATGTGAGTGGTGTCAATGATAACTAAAATAGGGGATATGGATTATGCAGTTCCATATATTAAAAGCATTGAGACGCAGACAGTATGCGAGACAAATACTGGAGAAACGCGAGAGATTGGAGCTTAAGTGGATGCGTAATTTAATTGTAATTTTAAGTTTATTAGCAGTAATTACATTTTTAAATGGATGTGTAGGTTTTAGTGGCTGATAAATTAATGACATTATTAGTAGGTTTACTTATAGCTCTAGGAGGCTGGAGTCTATCTAGAACATTTGAACTATCTACAATTCAAGCAGTACACGAGGACAAAGTACAAAAATTAGAACGTTACGTAGATAAGTTAAAGGACCAAATGGATAGAATGATGGATAAAGACGAAGAAATTATGGAACAACACGAAGACTTATTTAAAATTTTAAAAAAAGGAGATACTCCATCAGGGAGTTATAATTACTAATGGGTAAACCTCTCAAAATTTCGGAGGAAGCGGCAGTTCAGATGCCGATGAAAACGGTAGCCTCACTGATCGCGATGGTCGCGATCGGGACCTGGGCTTACTTCGGTATTATTGAGACTCAAAATAGAGTTAATACTCAATTAGAAATTATGCAAAAAGATTTAGAGATGAACACAGAATTTAGGATAAAATGGCCCCGGGGCCAGATGGGCAGTTTGCCAGCAGACCAAGAGCAATTTATGATGATTGAAGATTTATACAAAACCGTGGAAAGATTAAACAAAGCTATTGAGGATGGAATGCATAATAAAGTAAATATTGATTTTTTAACTAAACAAATGAATAAGGTTTTATCTGATATTGAAAAGCTTAAAGATAAACAAAGAAGTTTTGCCAACGGAAATGGAGCACACTAATGGTTGAAGCTGTAGTCGGACTTTTAATGTTTATTAATGGGGAAATTAAGGAAGCACGTATTCAAGAGAATATGGCCTTATGTTTACGTCATAAGCGTGAAGCGGAGAGGCAGTATAGTGCGTCTGTTACTTACAAATGTTGGAAAGGTTCAGCTGAACTAGAGGACAATATTGATGGTAGCAAAAGTATTAAAAAAATTATCCTTGAATAAAAATCCTGTGGCTAAACAGCTCAGGACTCCCAAATACAAACCTAAAGTTATACCAAATAAAAAATTGTATGATAGGAAGAAAGTATATATACCTTTGATATGAGTAAAAAAATGATATTTCAAACAGAGATTGTAACAGGTAAATGCCCTGAGTGTGTTTGTAATACCATTCTTATAGGATTTGATAATAGTTTTTATCGTTGTACTAACTGTGGTAGTGATTTAGAGCAAAAAGTAAACGGCCATATTAAGTATATGCCAATTAAAGATAGAGATACTCGTATGACTTTACGAGTTGATGATTGGGACGACGATGGCAAAAAAGTCTAAATTCGGAATCAGCACATACGTTAAAAAAAGTAAGCCTAAAATTGGACGGCACAAAAAACGTATGAACAAAAGAGAAAAATTAAATTATAAAAAATATAGAGGTCAGGGAAGATAATGAAATTTGTTTTATATATGATTATGTGTAGTGGTTTATATGGAGAATGTCTTCAACCTCATCGTATGACTACTCATTATGACACACATTATGATTGTATGATAGCTGGGTATGAAGAAGCTATTAAAAAACAAAAAGAAATAGGAAGAAAAGACAGTAATGAATACCAAACTTTAATAAAGTTTATGTGTTCTTATGAAAAAACAGAACAACCTAAAGTTGAATTAGATACTTAGTGTGATATTTATGCAACACTAAATGTCTGCCGTGAGTATGATACCCACGGCAAACAAAGGTGTGAGAAGAGATCTAAATCATACATTAAAAATATTTATCTTGCAAGCCTTGATTTATTCGTGTAGATTCCCATATTCTTATGATATTAAAAATAAAGAAAGGAAAATAAAAATGGCAGATCCAACAAAGTTTAAATCACTATCTGTAAATATTGGTGATTGGCAAGAACTTGGAGTGATAGCGAATAAGACAAATAGAACGCGCTCTAAGATGATTGCAAGACTAATTCGATTTTATAAAGAGAATAAAGGAGAGAAGAAAAATGGTAAACCAAATGGCAAATCAAGCTAGTTGTGTTGAGTGTGGTGGAAATGGTTTTATAAGAGTACCTTACTCTCAAACTAAAGAAGAAATCCACGCAATGTGCCCAACCTGTGCACATACGGGGACAGTGGATCCTAAAACCGAGGAACACTATAAAAATATTATTCGTGAGAAGGAAGAGAGAATAGCAGAGCTTCTTAAAGATAATAAAAAACTAGCTAATCAATATAATGATCAGGTAGAAAGATTAAGAAAAGCAGGAGTTATTTAGTGTTAGGCACAGATCACATTGCATATATTGCAGGTATTTTTGATGGTGAGGGAAGTCTTCATATTAAACGTTCTCCTGAAAAGAAAAAAACACATAAAGGTAATGGCTACCGAATGTCTAATTCAATGCGCATTAGTATGGAAGTAGCAATGACTGATGAGTATGTTATTCGGTGGATTCACGAAGTTTTAAATGTAGGCACTGTAATTAAAAGAAAGATTAAAGGTTTAAATAAAGCCGGTAAACCTTATAAAACACAGTGGCGCTGGCGATGTACTTTTCGTGATGCTCTATACGTTTGTAAATTAATTTGGCCTTATGTCCAAGTTAAACTACAAAAAGTAGAAAAAGTTATAGATCATTATGATGCTAATAAACCAGATAGAAAGAATGTTGTAGATTTTGATACTTATAGGAGGACCAATGCGAGACCCAAGAGATAAAATTTTTATGTTTATATTTAGTTTGTTAGCGTTAATGACGTTGTTAAGTATTTATATGGTAGTGTTGATATGATTACTATTCCCGACTTTATTGACTTAATTAAATTAAAATATAAAAGATTTATTGATTATCCTTTGAGTTGGATGGAATCATTAGGAATTAAAATGAGCAATTATGCTTGGAATAAAAGATGGAGCAGTAGAGAAAATGGAACAGGATACAAAAGAAAAAATTAAAAAACCTAGTGTCTACATTGCGATGCCTTGTTATGACACAGTAAAAATTAATACAATGATATCAATGGTTAAATTGATTGCAGCGTTAACCAAAGCTGGAATTAATGTTGATGTTAATACAATGAAATCACCCTACGTCGCATATGCGAGAAACATTTTAACGGCAAGGTTTATGCAGTCCGATAAGGACTATCTCCTTTTTGTTGATGCCGACGTGGAATTTGAACCGGAATGTCCGTTAAGAATGTTAGTAGCACAGAAGGATATTGTTTGTACTCCGTATCGGATAAAAACAAATGATCCTTCGGTTGTTAAATACACCACAACAGTACGTGACAATTCTAATGTTCCTATCTTACCAGGTGGCTTGGTTGAAATACATCAAGGTCCAGCCGGTATGATGTTAATACACAGAAAAGTTTTTGAAAAGTTAATGAAAGATAGACCAGACTTAGAGATTGATGTACATCAGCACAAGGATCTCTTTCCGAAAGACCTGAAGATCTTTTCGTTTTGGGATTGTACCTTTAATAAAGGAAAGTGGACCGGGGATGATATTGCATTCTGTGATCTAGCAAGAGAGAATGGTTTTAAGTTATATGCCAATATAGAATCAACAATGGTCCATCACGGTGGATACGGATACAAAGGAAGATATGGAGACGGATTCAAAATTAAAAAAAAAGAAGATGACGCAAGTCATTGAATTTATTGAAGATTTTCTCTTCTACACTTTATTTTTAATAGGGTGTGGTTTAGTCTTAATCGTTCTTGGATTAATGTGGATTTATGACCGAGTGTTTGGAAAGTGGGAAAAATGATGAGTGATAAAGATGCCAAAAAATTTTGGAGAGATATGGAAAAATTAAAAAAAGCAAATACAAAACTTATACCTAAGGTAACATTTAAAATGAGACATAACGATCACGTTCAACTCGGTGGAGCGTGTGCGATTGGTGGAGTCTGGAAAGATGTAACCACAGCTAACTTATTTGATAATAAAAAAATAGTTCTCTTTGCTTTACCTGGTGCTTTTACTTCAACGTGTTCCTCTAAACAACTTCCGGGTTATGAAAGTAAATATGAACAACTTAAAAAATTTGTAGACGATGTTTATTGTGTGTCTGTTAATGATGCCTTTGTAATGAATGCTTGGTTTAAAGATTTAAATATTAAAAAAGTTAAAGCCATCGGTGATGGTGAAGGGACTTTTACCGCTGGTATGGGTATGCTGGTCAGTAAACCACGACAAGGATTTGGTTTACGTTCGTGGAGATATTCGGCTTACATTGATAATGGAGAAATTAAAATTATGTTTATTGAACCTGGAAAGAATAATACAAGTGAAGACAATGATCCGTTCCACGTGAGTGGCGTTGAAACAATGATTAAATATTTTAAAGATGAAAGTAAATAGAAAATTTAGATATCCGAGAACCAAACGTGAGAAGATCGATGGTCTTCGTCATTATAATATTAATGAAGGACAATGGAAATTACCGAGCGTCACGACGATTTTGGATAAAACTCAGCCTGCCGAGAAGCGCGAAGCGTTGAAGAGATGGCGTGAGTCGAAGGGAGAGGCCGAAGCAACGCGGATCGTGGATGAGAGCGCCTCTAGAGGCACAGCAATGCACAAAATATTAGAGAAGTACATTATCGAGGATGGTTATTTAGATTTAACGGAGAATGGAATTCAAGCACATAATATGGCTAAACAAGTTATTGAACGAGGGTTATGTAATATGACTGAGTATTATGGATCAGAAGTCACATTATATTATCCAGGCCTATACGCAGGACAAACTGATTTAGTAGGTGTTCATAAAGGAGAAGACGCTATTGTAGATTTTAAACAAACTAATAAGCCAAAGAAAAGAGAATGGATTCAAGATTATTTTATGCAGTTAAGTGCTTATGGAATGGCCCACGACTATGTATATAAAACAACTATTAGTAAAGCTGTCATTATGATGTGCAGTAAAGATAATTACTATCAAGAATTTGTAATAGAGGGATCAGAATTTAGAGAAGCTAAACATAACTTTTTAAAAAGAGTAACAGAATATTATGAAATACAACGAGAACCTAAAGTAGAAGTAAAAGAACAAGACTTTTTAGAAAGAGCAGAAGAAGAGAAAAAAGAATTAGAGGAATCTTATAGAGAATCATTAAGACAAGCTAACGAAAGGAAATTTAACAATGAGACTTAGAGATATACAAATGTACTTAGGTAAATTTACGGATGGTAATAAAGGAACAGCCATATCAGACTGTCAAGTATTTATAGAAATGCAAGATGGATCTTTGCAAGAAATTAAAAAAATGGAATTGCAAGAGAGTCGATTGGTTGGTAAGATAAATTCAAGCGCAGCTTGGAGAGTGGTAATGAAAGGTGAAAAAAGATCAACAGCTCCACAATCCTTGACGTATAAAATTTAAGTTTCCCTCGCGGGTTGGCTGTGGAAGCTAGCGTGGAAGCAGCCGTAAAACCTGCAATATTATGAAATATAAATTTAAAATAACAGATAACAAGACTGGTGAAACCACAGAAAAGGAAGCAATGTCTTATAAAAAGATGTTAAAATCTTTGATTACTCCTGACCCAAAATGGTCAGGAACTTTAAGTTATGTTAATAAAAAAGGTAATCATCAAGACGTCAAGATAATGGCAGGAAGGAGACACAATGGCTAAAAAGAAGAAGAAAAAGAAAAACAAGAAAAAAGATAAGAAAAAGAAGAAGAAAAGAAAATAGTGTGACATATATGTCACAGTGTGCCAACATAAGTGGAGATTTGGGGGCATTGATTTTTTTTTTCTATCAAAAAAAAGTCGGTGGCACAGTGGCACAAACCGTAATTTTGGCTTAGAAGTGTTGGTATTATTGACTAATAGCTGTGCCAGAGGGTCCATTTACGGTGGCACAGGGTGGCACAAATGACGTCAATGCTAGCTTTTTTGACTTTTTATGGTGGCACAAAATCAAAAAGTGTACGATGAATTCAGATTTTGTACTCGGCGCGCGCGACCTTTTTTGTTTTTTTAAAAAACTTTATAGGGGTCAAAATCTCCCTTATATGCTAAAATAATATATGCCTAGAACCAGAAAACATAAGAAATCCAAGTATAAACACTTGGTAATTAACAAAAAGAAATTTTATTTTTATAAAATAAAATGGCTTGACATTACTGCAGATGGAGGGCACGCTACACCAGATGAATTTGATAAATTTGAATGTTCAAAAATGGTTTCGTATGGCTATGTCTACAGAAAAACTAAAAAGTTTCTATGGACTTTTGCAAGCTATGATGAAAAAGACGAAGTCTATTCTGACAGGAATGTTTTCCCGGTAGGTTGTATTATTAAAATGGAGAAGATGAACATATGACAAACAAGACTCTTGTGAAGAATATGCCAAATGTAAAATGGGAGGCCATACCTCCTGTAAAAGGACCTAACCCACAAGGTCTTATAGATAAAGGTGTGATAAATACTAAAGTTAAGTTAAAGGACTTAAAAAATTTAGTGAAGAGACTCAAAAAATAAAATCAATCAAACACATAACCAAAGGATTATATGAAGTATTATAACTTAATAAATGGTTTTTTTAACAGGCACCAAGGAATAGTATTATTTCTTATGCTTGTTGTAATTTATCTGGACTGTTCTTTTCGTCATTAGATTCCACAACCACACCTTCAATTAAAGTTTTATGATCATCTAGAATCTGTTTCATTTTAGATTCTATTTCTGATTCAGATAGCTTATCTATGTTGCCAGTCATAATTAATTTTTGGTCTACATAGAGTCCTGCAGCTTTACCTCTAGCAACTTCAGCATTGGTAGCTGCAGACCAAGCTCCCTTTGCTCTAGCTTCATCTCTGATTCTAGCTAGCTCTGTAATATGTCTTTCAAAATTGACACCATATTTTTCTTGAATCTCTGCTCTTAACTCTCCAATATATTTGACAACTAAAGGTGAGTATTTAGGATTTCTTAATTCAGACGCAGCTTGTCTAGGTCTAGATTTATAGCCTGCTTCATATGCACATTCACTCGGACTCTTACGTCCTTCATTGAATACTAGTAATTCTGCGAATTTAATTTGTCTTTCACTAAGTTTTGCTGGTAATCCCATATCTTGACTTATATCGTACATTGTCGTACAAAGCAAGTTATGAAAACTTTATTTATGATATTAGGATTACTTGGTGCATCTACAGAGAGCCCTGTTCCCGATGGAACTTCCTTAATTATTAAGCAAGTTTATAACAAGGTGTACGATGAAAAGAGAGTCCAAACTGTGGAAACTTTTGTCCAAAAATACCCCCCAAATTTCTTGGACTAGACTAGAGTCTTGGAGTAGCTTTGGCACTCCAGATTGCTTAGGATATAACGATTCTTGTGGTTTTTTTATGTGTGAGCTTAAGATAGCTGATGGTAAAAAAATACACTTTTCCCCCCATCAAAAACTATTTCATATGACTAGAACCAAGCGTAATTTTATACTTGTTCAACAAGCCGCGAAAGGCTCCCAGCCTTCCGTAAAACTTTATGGATCAGCCTCGATCCACGGTCTTCTAGAAGATCATAGAGATACGCCGCCCCTGGCTCAGGATGATTGGGCCGCGATTCAACGGGCCCTCTTAGGCTTGCGCCCTTCATAAGCTTGGGCACTCTCCACGAACCGCGTTGAGTTATTCGCGTGTAGGTTGTGTGCTTGCTCGCTCGTGGGCCCACCCTCCCGCTCGCTCGCTTGAGCGCTTGGGGCCCTTATTTTTTTTTATTTTATCGCTCGCTCGCCAGCCGCCCGGGGGCTTGTGCTCTACGTTCAATTGTTTAATTAGTTTGCTTAGTTTAATGTTTGCCATATACCACTCTCTTCACTGAAGTGTCCCAGCAGGCCCTGCAGCTCTTGCACTCGTTATTCTGCTTAGGGGCCGGGCACGTGATCTGGGCCGCGTCGGTCGTGACACCTGAAGTGAAGGCCCACCAGCTGGCAGGCTTCTCTTGGTCCACCATATGATCCGATAAAACTATTTTTAAATTTTTAGGTACAACCTCAGGTTGTATGTCCTTAAGGAACCGCGCCTCGCGCGTAGGCAGCCAGTGCGCCGTCTCAGGGGTGAGCTTGCACACTTCAAAAATATTTTTTAAATGTTCCAGGCTCTGGATGTCTCCGGAGTCGTGCCACCTGAAGTGAGCGTGGCCTGTGACTAGCGTCACCATTGCTTCCACCCAGCGTGGGTCTTCTAAAGCTTTCAACCTACGGTTGAGCGCGTCTTGTACATTCTTAAATCGATACCGGCCCTTCAGAGCGTAGCAGCCAGCGCACACGGAGCCCGGGACCTTCACCAGCTTCGCGCCTGTTATGCAGCGATTCGCGGGCAGGTTATGAGCTGGGCCCGGCATCTTGCTCGGCTTACTCAGGCCACCTGTTATTTTGTTTGCTTCTTTTTTTAGCATATTATCCTTTCTTATAAATTCCCATAGTACCAGATCAGGGGCTTGCTGTCAAGCTCGCTCGCTAGCTTGCTAGCTTGCGGGCCCACCCTCCCTTTTTTTTACCACTTCGTAATGCTTCTCTTATAGCTTGTTCGCTCTGTTTCTTTGAGCTTGCCCGCTTGCACTTCAATCACAGGACCAAACTTCTTCCAGCTTGCAGCCATCACGCGCAGCTCTCCGCGTAGCGTGAGCATCTGTCCAGCGCTTGCATTCTTGATATTTAGTTTTATTGTTTTCATAATTTTTTATGTGCATTTCAGGTGAGGGGAAACACACAAAAACCTAGAGTTCATCGTTAAGGGCTTGGACTCCGAACTTACCCCGGTCAAGTGCATACTTGACCCCAGATCCAATTAGGCGAAACTGATCAGTTTTACAGTTCTGTGCCTTTTACAGCCACGTACTATAACGTCCAACCCAATTAGATCAGAGCTCTCGCTTGACCCCAGAACCAATTCCAGACTACTCGCTAGCTAGAACGCCTGTCTATTGGTTCAGGGCTCAAGTAAGCTGTCGAGCCTGTGTAGGCGATCCCCTTCCCGTAGCTACCTGAGGGGACGTTGCCAAGGGTCACACTTCAACCTATAACTATAGCCCGAGCTTGCGCGCAGGCAGGCTTGACAGCTTAACTTTAAGGTCAATTTGCTAGATTATAAATTCCATTTTCTCTAGCAGCAAATTATCTACAGCCATTTTTCAGGAACTCGCCTTGTAAACTTGACCCCTGATCCAAAATTACGTGGGCAAACTTTTGAAGGTACCAGAGTGCCTTTAACTTTGGATCAGGGCTCAAGGCTGGCGCTTTCGCGCCAGCGTAATTTTTACCAGCTACAACTATATTCTATAATTTCTCCTTTTTCTAAAGCTTTCTTGCACCACTTCACGAACTGCAAGTCCATTTTTTTATATTCTTTGACTTGCTCTTCTTGAAATTGTTGTCCCCAGAAAAAACCGTCCGAAGCAAAATAATCGTAATAATCTGATTTAATTGCTTCTTCTAATCTCTTCAGAACATCCTTAGTAATGACTACTTTATGCTCATCACCATTAAAGCCCAATCCACTCATTGGCAAAGAACTATGTTCTTTGGTATCTTCCTTTGGATTTTGCTTTGCATATTCACGAGCCATAAAGACTTGAAGTCTTGCGTGTTTTCTCCATTGAAAAACACCGGCTTGTTCCTTTTCACTCTCTTTTCTATCTTGAGAGTAATATTTTTTCCAATCTACTTTCCTACTTCGTAGCTTGGCTGTTTGGTCTAGTCCCATAACTATCTCCTATTGTTATAAACAATCTTTACAATATCTTTTATCAAGATTACTGTACCAATCGTTTTTTATTATTGTTTTACAAGATCGACAATTTAAAAAAATATCTCCTTTTTTAGAATTATCTTTTTTCTTTCTTGCTTTCTTATTTCTCATATATGGGACTTTACACTAGTCACAATAGGTGTCAAGAACTATTTTTATTATTATTCACGATTCGCGTACAGGTTGTATTTGCTTGTGACCTATGGGCCCACCCACCCAATAAAGTAGCTTGTGACCTACGGGCCCACCCACCCTAAAAAAAAATAAAAAAAGATTTGACAATTATTTTGATTAATGTATATTCCCATAAACAGAAAGGATATAATTATGCAAAAAATAAGAATGAATACCGAATTCAGAAATAAGATTTTGAATAGGTATGTTGATAGTGCAGAAAAAGAAAACACGCAAGAGAAAGAGGCATTTCTACAAGCAAGAGAAGATGTAGATAAAGCATACACAGTTGCGTTTCCAGTTGCTAAACAAGTGTTGGCTAAACATTTTCCAAAAGAAGATGTTGATACTTGTAGAGCATTAAAGAAAAAATATGGAAGTCCCCTTGATGTTGTTGCCAAAGACAAGTGTTTCCATTTTGCTTATGTGGAAAATAGAAAACTTGAAGAAGATGAAGATGAAAGTGATTTAAAACAAACTGAACACTTTGATTTTGGTCTTTTTGGTAATGTTGGCGAGGGTAGGTATGATGATAGAACTGGCGAACAATTTGCCAATGCTTATTATCGTGACGAACTGAAAGCCAATGGGAATAATGCCGACATCTTTGCACAGATGAAAGATAAAGAGGACAATCCACATTTAACTAAACATAGAGACGAAAATAAAAAGTTTCTCGGTTATAGTGGTTATTCTTCTTATAATTCTGATAATGATAATACTACTGGCTTAACTCAAAAATTTGATAGTCAATTTTATTTAGACATTATTGGAACATCACATTGTCGTTCAAGAACTATGACTTGTAATAAAGACGAGTTTTTAATATTTCAAATGTTAAAAACAGCAAAGTCTAATCTAATTACTTGCCACGAAAAGTGGATAGCAAGTATTGAGAAACAGAAACAAGCTATGAAAACTGGCTTGAAAGCTTATAGATATTTAAGCGAGGGTGTTGAGTTGATGAAAGAACTTGGCATTGAAATTGACGAGGCAGAACTTGTTAGAACTAACTCTACTGGCTTAACAATTTACAATCCAGTAAATCTTGCTCAAATGATTAAGGGTATGAAAAACACTACTCAAACAAGAGAGCAAAAAATAGCAGAACGACTGCTATACGAAAAACAAAATCAAGCCACAAATTAATTAATATAGTGTGTAGCGAGAAATCGCTACACGCACAAGTTGTATTGCTTGTGTCCTACGGGCCCACCCTCCCTAAAAAAAAACAAATTTTTATTTGACATTATTATTCATTATGATATTATCCCATAAATAAAAGAAAGGATAAGTTATGAAAAACAAAAAAGAAATAGTAAATCAGTTAGAAAGTTTAAAACCAAATGAAACTTTTATAATTAGATATTATGCAACAAAGCATAAAAAAATTATTGAAAGATTAGGCAGTTGGTTTAAACCGAATACTGATACTAAAGGCAAGAACTTCACAACGAAAGACAATAGAGAAGTTTTTGTTTATTGGGATTTGAAAGCCGAGCCAAATGAAAATGGCAATCAATGGCGAAAGGCAATCAATCCTTTAAAAGTAATGATAGAGAAACCATATTTTCGCGCTATCTTAAATACAATCGGCGAGGTAGAAAATGAGTAAAGAAAATATAGACCAAGTCATACTCGTTGTAAGACGATTTCAAGTGGGTGATATGAAAGCAGATTATTCAGTTGAGAAATGGGCAGCGACTTTAGAGGACGCAAGTAGATATAAAATTTCACTTGAAACTCTTAACGATAATAAGAATATGTCTTATCATCTATTTAATGGTTTTGGTGTTTTGCATACTGACGCAAAATTTGTAGCAACAAAACCCAAAGAAGAAAGCGAGGAAGAAAATGATAGAATTCCTTTTTAATAAAGATATTTTGGTCATTGTTCTAGCTTGTTTAACTATGGGTATTTGGGCAACGATTAGCGATTGGCGAAAAAAAAAACAAGAGGAACGACAAGCGCGATTAAACTCAATTAGGTTTCCTAAATGAGTTATAATAATTGTCAGAATCCTAAATGTCATTACAACAATACGACTGATAGAATAAGAGGAAGTAAACCCAATAAGGTTTATACTACTCGGAAATCAACAAACTATTTTGGTATTGCGTGTACATTACATTGTCTTTATCAGTTTTGGGAACATCACTCGGCACAGATACAAAGAGCAATTCCCGAAATGCCAATTCAATCAAGACCAATTAATACAAGATATAATTGGCGAACTAACGAACTAGAGAACTCTCAATAACATAACTATCCGAGAGCCAAGACGAGGCGACGAAAGTCGCCTCGTTTTTTTTATTTCTTTCAAAACATACTATATGTTGTGTCAAGTAAATAATTTTACATAGCTTGTGAACTACGGGCCCACCCACCCTATATTAACTGTTGTATTTATATCACGCTCATTTTGGGTTTGCTTGTGAACTACGGGCCCACCCTCCCTAAAAAAAAACAAACAATTCAACTTTAAGTTGTGTGAATAAGTTTATTTAGTGTATTGACTTCAATAAACTATTCCTTTAAATTCCCATAGTAACAAAGGAGTAGTTATGACAACAATACGTTTTGAGACTGATGATCAAAGAAAGAATTTTCAAATGAAAATGGCTTTGATGACTCTTCAGAATGAAGTAATGAATACAATGGGCATTAGATTCTATAGAGGATCTATTGTTAATGTATTAAGAAGATACTTTAAGGACTTACCAAGAACACGTAAAGGTGCTTATAAGTATTTAAAAGCGAGAGGTCATTATGACAACTAAGATAGATTATAAAGATCTAAAAAAGAATGACCGGATCAAGTCTAATCAACTTGGTACACCAATCACAGGCAAGCTATTGGAATCACCTAAGCAAGGTAAAGGATTAAAGAAAGTTCTTTTAATCTATTCCAATGGTAAAGAAATTGGAATGTTCAACGAGGCTGGTTCAGTTTATGCTCATCAAGTGATAGCAGTAGAACGAGACGGTCAATGGTTAGCGATCACCAACTATCCTCAAGCAATGCCGGATCAAGATGCGATGTTAGATCAAGTTATAAGTGGTATGAAGTATAACGGGTTCTAAACTAAACTAATCGACGCGACGCGCTTCGGCGCGTCACGTGTCAATCACTTTATACGCGAACAATCATAGGTTGTATTAAGCTTGTATCCTACGGGCCCACCCACCCTAAGTAGGACCCATTCCGAATCTCGAATTCGAATGTTTGAAGGACCCCATCACCCCTTTACGTAAAAAGGGGTCCCAAACTTTTACCTTTAGAGTTTGATTTAGACGTAAACATAGGATAAAACCATTATTGGTGCCATATGATGTTAAATAATATAGATATTACAAAATTACCCCCTGACGCGAAGAAAGAATTTTTAAAATATGCACTAAAGCTCTCTGAAAAACGAAAACAATCCACAGTTTCAAAAGATTTTATGGCTTTTGTTAAATCTATGTGGCCTCAATTTATAGAGGGGTCCCATCATAAAATTATTGCAAAAAAATTTAACGATATAGCCGAGGGTAAAATTAAAAGATTAATTATTAATATGCCACCTAGGCATACTAAATCTGAATTTGCATCTTTCTTACTTCCTGCGTGGATGGTAGGAAGAAGACCTGATTTAAAAATTATACAAACAACACACACCACAGAACTTGCAATAAGATTTGGTAGAAAAGCAAAAACGTTAATCGATTCGCCAGAGTATCAGTCTGTTTTCAAAACCACGCTTCGCGAAGATTCTAAAGCTGCTGGTAAATGGGAAACCGATCAAGGCGGAGAGTACTACGCAGCCGGTGTCGGATCAGCCATTACTGGACGGGGCGCGGATCTGTTAATCATTGATGACCCACACTCAGAGCAAGACGCGTTGAACGCGGCTGCATTAGAGCGAGCCTATGAATGGTACACGTCAGGACCACGACAACGTTTACAACCGGGTGGTTCTATTGTTTGTGTAATGACAAGATGGAATATGAAAGATCTAACAGGGATGTTATTAAAATCTCAAAAAGAAATTAAATCAGATAAATGGGAGATTGTAGAATTTCCAGCAATTATGCCTTCAGGAAAACCGGTTTGGCCAGAGTATTGGAAGTTAGAAGAATTAGAAGGTGTTAAAGCATCCTTAAGTTTAGGAAAGTGGAACGCGCAATGGATGCAAAATCCAACCGCAGAAGAAGGTTCCATTATTAAACGTGAATGGTGGAAAGTTTGGAATAAAGATTATATGCCACAACTGCATCACGTCATTCAATCTTACGATACAGCTTTTTTAAAAAAAGAAACGGCCGATTATTCAGCCATTACCACTTGGGGTATTTTTTATCCCAATCCCGATTCGCCAGCGCATTTAATTCTACTCGATGCGGTAAAAGAAAGACTTGAGTTCCCAGAATTAAGGAAGAAAGCGTTAGAGCAATACAAATATTGGAATCCCGAAACGGTGATCGTGGAAAGTAAAGCTTCAGGACTTCCTTTGACATATGAGTTGCGTAAAATGGGGATACCTGTTATAAATTACACTCCTAGTAAAGGAAACGACAAACACGCTAGGGTCAACGCCGTCGCTCCGATCTTTGAATCGGGGATGATCTGGGCGCCCGATGAAAAATTCGCAGAAGAAGTGGTAGAAGAGTGTGCTGCATTCCCGTATGGGGATAATGACGATTTAGTCGACAGTACAACACAAGCGGTAATGCGTTTTAGACAAGGGGGATTTATTGGTCACCCAGAAGATGAAAAAGATAAGCCATTATCCAGAGTTGATAGGGAATATTATTAATGAATATATTTAAGTTAATGCAAGCAATGCGTCCTTACATCCAAAATGGGGAAATGACGTATGATTTGGCGATTAAATATTTAAAAGAACGTGGTGTTCAGTTTGATGGGCTGGTTAAAAAAGCTTTGGACAATATGTTTAAAAAAATTAAAGCTAGAGATCCGGTTTTTGATAAAAATGTAACTAAAATGCCTTTTGATGATGAAGGACTTCCTTTCGATCCTAAAACTTTAAAAACTATTGAAGAAAAAAGAAAATATGTCATTCATCATCCTGATGAAAAAATTGAGAGAGCTAAAAAAGTAGGCATTGATAATTTATTTGAAGAAACTAAAGGTGTTAATTGGAAAGACACTTCATTACCGGTTAATCCTAAAGTCGAAAGCTTCTATGATGAACTGGTAGAGAATGCTTATAAAGAATCTAAAAAAACAGGACGAGATGTTCAAACAATTATTGAAGAAACTATTGATTATAAATTTACTGGAAACGAAACAGGTAAAGAAATTTTAGATATTATCGAGGAAAAATTTTTTAAAGCGGACGGCGGTCGAATAGGATTTAATCAAGGTGGTAACTTAGGTTTAACTGAACAAGCACAAGGGATTTACGATTCGTGGATTTCGGCAGGTCATTCAGAAGAAGATACCTTAGCTTATTTAGAATCACGAGGATTGTATAATGCTCCCGTAGTACAAGAAGGAATTATAAAGGCGCCTAATATTATTAATCAAAATTTAGGTGGAGATGGAGGAGGTGGTAGAGGAAATACTATTACTTCTTATGACCCGAATATTAATTTAGGTCCTAATAAAGATGTAATTGATTATGAAGCGGATGCTTATGGCATTGGTCCAACTTTTAGAGGACAGTTTGCTAAATTCAGAAATGCATTCAGTAAAATTCCTACTCCCTTTAATATAGCAAAAATGGGAATTGAAAAAGCACAAGACTGGGCTGACCAAAGACGAATTGAAAAAGAAAAAGCTTTACAAGCGCAAATTACAGCTCAAGCAAATCAAACAGCTAAAGATTTAGTGGCTGGAGGAGCATCACCTGATTGGGGTAAGACAGAAACAAGATCTAGTTCTGGATGGGAAAATAGTCCTTTTGCAAAAGGTGGCCTCGCTACAATGTTCACTAGGAGACGATAGTGAAAGACTTTGCAGCAAAATTAACTTCAGAACAAAGAAAGATAGTTTTAGAGTGGGGTAAAAATAAAGGACAAGGGAAATGGTCCAATAAAAAAATATTTGAAGAATATAATAAATCAGATCCAACAACACGATTAAGAATTAGAAACAAAGAACTTACAGGAAAAGGTTTTTCTACCAAACCAGGTGCAATTAAACCTTTGTCTCCCGAAAATGCAAAACTATTTGCAAAGACTAATCCTGGTGAAGTTTGGGGTAAAGGAAATTTTTCAACTTACAATCAAAGAGGTAATTGGTTAATTGATGCACCAAGAAAAAGAGAAATATTAAAAAAAACAAAAGGATTAATAACAGAAGCAGAACTTTCAAAAATCCTAACAAAAGAATTAGGAGAAGATATAACACCAACAAAAATTTATGGAAGATATGGACAAGGTCAAGTAACAGAATTTGGAAAAGTAGCACAAGGTTTATCTAAAGGAACATTTGGGAGCATAGCTGGTGGTAAAGATGTGGGAGGTAGTCTAAAATATTACAGAAACCCAAACGCAGCCGATATAAAAAAATTTAAAACTGCAATGGAGAACTTTAATGTAGGTTTATTAAAAAGCAAAACCGTTGAGAATATATTAGAGTTAGATAAAGAATATAGTCAAGTTTATAGAGATGGTAATCTTCCTCTTATTGAGGATGTTGTTAAAAAAACAAATATAAAACCTACTGAAGCAGGATACGCAACCGCAAAACTTGCTCAAATATATAGTGGTCATAAATTTAAAAATCCTGAATTAAATAATATAAGAAAAAATATTAATGCTGGAAATAAAATATTTGACAAAATGAGTAAAGCTCCTTTTGGAGATGTTTATAGATCAGGTCTTTACGATGCAGCATTGGAAACTATAGATTTAAAATTAGGAAGAAAGAAAGGAACTTTTGCTAGTTTAAAATCAGAAGCGCGTAAAATATTAGCTGATAATAATTTTAAAGGATTCAATATAAATGAAATTGCAGGCGTAGCAGGAAGTTCAAAATCTGGAGCAGAGTTTTCTCAATTTATTGATATAATGGAAGAAAATTTAAATCAAAAAACTTTTGCGAGTTTTCAATCTGCATTATCTAGAGCTAGAGATGGTATAATAAAAAATCCTGAAAATTTTGAAACCATAGCTAAAAAATTTAATAAAACTGCTACAATTTTTGAAGACCGATATAATATTAACCTCCCTAAAATAATTAGACCTGAAGATGTAACAAAAACTTATGGAACAAAAAGATTAGAAGAATTAAAAAAACAAGGTTTAGATTTAGTAGAAGCTGCTAAAAGAGATAAATATGGAATACAAGTTGCCAAAGGATCTCCAACTTTAATGGAGTTTGTTAACAAAGCAAAAGCTCTTTACAACAAAGCTCCAGATGGAGCTCCTATTAGAAAATATTTAGAAAAAAATATTGCTCATTGCGCAAAAGGTTGTTTTGTTAAAGTAGCAAATAAAAATCCTAAAAGAATTGCTAAAAACTTAAGTGAAGATCCAAAACTAATTGAAATATTTAGAAATGAGGTCTTGGCAAAAAAACCACCAGCTGTGGATCCAGCTTCAACTATTAAATGGAATCCTGAGCTTGGGGTTTTTGTTAATAAAGAAACTGGCGCAGTAGTTAATCAAGAACAACTTAAAGCGTGGGCTGCTGATAATCCAATGCCGGTCCAAGCTGGAACATCCGTTAAACCAGGATTGTTAAGAAAAACAGGACGAGCTTTAGCTCATTTAGGATTACCTTTACCAACCGCTGCACTCGATACTTATTTTATTGGTAGACAAATTGAAGAAGGAAGAGATGCAACAGAAATTGCAAAAGATCCTTTCAATTGGTTAGGACTAGCGACTATGGAACCTTTAACCAAAGCGGCAGGTATGGCAGATAAGTCAGGTAAGATGGCGTCTGCGATGAGATTATGGATGAGTCCAGGGATGATTAGAGGAGCAACTAGATTTTTAGGTTTACCAGGATTAGCGTTAAGCACAGGTTTAACAGCTTATGACCAATATAAGAAGTATCAAAATAAAGAGGGATTTGTATATGATCTATTCAACAAGGAAGAAATTGACAATACCTCGGTATAGAGGTAATGTGTTTTCAGGTGTTGAATTAATCAAAAATAGTATATAGAATGGTAAAATGGCCGATAAGATAGATAAAGCATTACCCAACCAAAAAACAACTGTTGAAATTCCAGGCGAAGCAGAGATAGAAGAAGCGATTCAAGAAAACGTTAAAGAAGTTGACGCTGAAGGAAAACCAGTTGAAATAGAAATGACCGAAGAAGGAGGCGCTGAAGTTTCCTTTGATCCTTCTGCTGCAGTTCCTGAAGGTGGTGAAGACCACTATGCAAACTTAGCAGAATTTTTAGATGATCAAGTTTTAGATCCATTAGGAGCTAAACTTGTTGATGATTATAGAGATTACAGAAATTCAAGAAAAGATTGGGAAGATAGTTATAGAGAAGGTTTAGATTTATTAGGATTTAAATATGAAAGAAGAACAGAACCTTTCAGAGGTGCATCCGGTGTTACTCACCCAGTTTTAGCAGAAGCTGTTACACAATTTCAAGCAACCGCTTATAAAGAATTATTACCCGCTGACGGTCCAGTCAGAGCACAGATTTTAGGAAACATCGATGAAGCAAAACAAGATCAAGCTCATCGTGTAAAAGATTTTATGAATTGGCAGATAATGGATCAAATGAAGGAATACGAACCTGAGTTTGACCAAATGCTTTTCTATTTACCCCTCGCCGGCTCTACATTTAAGAAAGTCTACTATGACGATCTCTTAGGTAGAGCCGTTTCCAAATTCGTTCCCTCAGACGATTTGGTTGTACCGTATGCTGCAACTTCTTTAGAAGATGCAGACTCGGTGGTACACGTTGTAAAAATATCTGAAAATGATTTAAGAAAACAACAAGTGGCTGGGTTTTATAGAGATATTGAATTAGGAAAACCTCCAATTACTGAAAATGAAGTAACTAAAAAAGAACACGAATTAGAAGGTGTTACTAAAGATAAACAAGATGACATTTATACTTTATTAGAATGTCACGTAAATTTAGATTTAGAAGGCTATGAAGATAAAAATCAAGAAGATGGAGAACCAACAGGAATTAAATTACCTTACATAGTAACGATTGATGAATCGACTTTTAAAATTTTAGCCATTAGAAGAAACTTTAAATTAAATGATCCCTTAAAGAAAAAAATTACTTACTTTGTTCACTTTAAATTTTTACCAGGATTAGGTTTTTATGGTTTTGGTTTAATTCATATGATTGGTGGATTATCAAGAACAGCTACGTCTGCATTAAGACAATTATTAGATGCAGGAACGTTAGCAAACTTACCAGCTGGATTTAAAACTAGAGGTATTAGAGTTAGAGATGATGCTCAACCTTTACAACCTGGTGAGTTTAGAGATGTCGACGCTCCGGGAGGCAATATCCGAGATTCGTTTATGCAACTTCCTTATAAGGAGCCATCACAAACCTTATTACAATTAATGGGTATTGTGGTTGGCGCAGGTCAACGTTTCGCGGCTATTGCAGACAATCAAGTAGGCGATATGAACCAACAAGCAGCCGTGGGTACAACTGTGGCGCTATTGGAACGTGGATCGCGGGTTATGTCAGCTATTCACAAAAGATTATACGTTGGCTTAAAACAAGAATTTAAATTATTAGCAGAAGTATTTAAAACTTACTTACCACCGGTTTATCCTTATGATGTACCGAACGCTAGACGTGAAATTAAACAAACAGATTTTGATGACAGAATAGATATTATACCCGTAGCGGATCCTAATATCTTTTCTCAAACACAAAGAATTTCTATGGCACAGATGCAATTACAACTCGCATCTTCGAATCCACAAATTCATAATTTATATCAAGCGTATCGTTCAATGTATGAAGCCGTTGGTGTTAAAAATATTAATGCTATTTTACCACCTCCAGCAAAACCAATACCAATGGACCCATCTTTAGAACATATTGTGGCAATGTCTAATAAACCTTTTCAAGCTTTTCCTGGTCAAGACCATAAAGCCCACATTGATGCACATTTAAACTTTATGAGTTTAAATATGGTACAAAATAATCCAGTGGTAATGGCAGCTGTTCAAAAAAATATTTTAGAACACATTTCTTTTATGGCTCAAGAACAAGTTCAATTAGAGTTCATTGAAGAATTAAGAGAATTACAAACTTTACAACAGCAGATTGGACCAATGATGCAACAAAATCCACAGATGGCACAACAACATCCGGGAGCGCAAAGAATTCAAACCATCACAAATCAGATTGAAGCAAGAAAAGCAGTGTTAGTTGCTGAAATGACAGCTGATTATGCAAAAGAAGAAAACAAAATTACAGGTGGTTTTGGTGGAGATCCATTAATGAAACTGAAATCAAGAGAATTAGACTTAAGAGCGATGGATAATGAGCGTAAAAAAGATTACGATGACGAAAGAATCAATTTAGATACAATGAAAGCGATGATGAACGACCAACAACACGATGAAAAGCTAGAACAGAACGAAGAATTAGCTTATTTACGTGCCGATGTCTCTTTAGCTAAACAAGAAATGGCTGATAAGAGTAAAAAACACGATTTTGGTAGAAATTTTAAGAAAAAGTAAGTATAACTAACCCATAAGGAGATAATATGAGTAAAGATTGGCAAAGAGGATCAGGATATGTCGATGCACCTAAAATTACGAAAGAATTAGGTGTAGGTAAAGACGGATATCAAACAGGGGGAGTAAAAATGGAAGCTCCAAACCCTACTGAAACTCAAACAGTTACTGTACGTGGCACAAAGCGTATGAGAGCTGATAAAAAACCAGTTAAAGCTAAGTGGTACTAGTATGGCTTGGTTCAGTTTAGCAAAAATTGCTTTGCAGGCTGGAAGTAAAATTTATTCCAACCGT
>VTLG01009697.1_pt1 | contig 21600 bp, 17 predicted proteins | sample 4694571 | NCBI WGS metagenome assembly VTLG01 (sample SAMN12604809, study PRJNA352737) | marine metagenome | biome: ENVO:00000447; feature: ENVO:00000209|ENVO:00000569|ENVO:01000036; material: ENVO:00002151; isolation source: viral sequences binned using virsorter ... | reverse complement strand
TTTCTTGTTAAAGAAGAAAAACTTTTAGTTCTTGCTCTTGAAAGTGAAGATACTAAACAGATAACTACTGCAATTAAAGCTGTATTAAAGAGTTGTATTAAAACCAGAGGAATTAAAGTAGAGAAACTTCCTACTTTTGATATTGAATATATTTTCCTTAATATCCGTGGTAAGTCTGTGGGTGAAGAGATCGAGGTTAATCTTATTTGTCCTGATGATAATGAGACTAATGTTCCTGTAGTTATTAATATTGATGATATTGAGATACAGAAATCAGAGGATCATGAGAGGAGAATTGCTTTAGATAAAAATTTGATGATGGAATTGAGATATCCTTCATTAGAGCAATTTATTGCTCAGAACTTTGATTTTGAGGAAGAAAATCAAGTAGAGCAATCATTTGATATGATTGCTGCTTGTATTGATAAAATTTATAATGAGGAAGAAGTTTGGTCTACTGCTGACTGTACTCATAAAGAAATTGTAGATTTCTTAGAGCAGATGAATAGTAAGCAATTTAAGGAGATTGAAAATTTCTTTTCTACAATGCCCAAGTTATCTCATGAGGTGGAGATTACTAATCCGAAGACAAAAGTAAAGAGTACTGTCGTACTGGAGGGATTATCCAGTTTTTTCGGATAGGCCTAGTCCATATGGATCTAGAGAATTACTATAAAATTAACTTTGCTTTGATTCAGTATCATAAATATAGCTTAACAGAGATAGAAAATCTTATTCCTTGGGAACGAGATATCTATGTGGGTCTTCTTCAACAACATCTTGAAGAAGAAAAACTCAAACAGCAGCAACAACAAGCAAGTTAATGCCTGACTTACCAGCACCAGTAGGAGAAAAATCAAAAGCAACATCTTTTGTAACCCATGAAAGAATGGCAGAAAATATTGGTGTGCAGACGAAAGTTCTTGCTAGGGTAATTGGTGTAGAGGAGAAGTCTGATGTTAATGCAAAAAAGATTACGCAGATAACAAAAATACTTAAACTCCGGAAGGAGAATGTTGATAAGAAGCTTAAAGATATTGATGGTGGTAGTGGTAGTGGTGGAGGTGTTAATAATAAGGTTCTTGCAGACAGGTTGAATAGTATTGCTTCAGCTTTGAGGGGTTTGGGTACAGTTCAACAAAAATCAAAGAAGGAGCAGAGTAGATTCCGATTGAGATTTTGGCGACGAGATCGAGAAAAGGATATAGAAAAGGAAAAGGGGAAAAAGGATCCGAAAAAAGGTTCTGGTGGAGGTGGAGGAGTATTAGGTGCAATAAAAGCACCTTTTACCGGAGTATTTGATGCTGCTAAGACCTTCTTTGGTAATATCATAGCAGGATCTGCAATCTTGGGATTCATGAATTGGATCAAGGAGATGGATCCTTCCCAATGGGAGGGTATAATAAAAACCCTACAAGATAATGCAGGATTAATTTTGGGAGGAATATTGGCGGTTGCTGCACTTCCTGTTTTAGCAACAGTGGGAACATTTGTTCTTGCATTAATTGGTGCAGTAACAGTATTTGGACCTCTTATAGCAGTTATAGTTAAAGCATTGGCATGGATGGCAGTAGCGGCAGCAGCAATAGCAGCTATTATGGCAGTTGTTCATGTTGGTAAGAAGGCTGGTCAATGGATTGGGAAGAAATTTGGACAAGGAAAAAAATGGTTAGGTGAAAGGATTTCTGGTGGTGAAGCATCCTATGAAAAGGATAAAGAACTTGATCAAAAAATGAGAGATGCTGGAATGGATAAGGCTGGAAAACCTGATCAGTTTACAGGAAGATCGGGTCAGAAGAGGATGGAAAAACTTGAAAATAAGGGTAGGACTGCGGAACAGCAGAAAATTTTTGAAGAAGTTGAAGCAGAACGTGCTAGGATAAATGCTCTTGAGAAGGAAAGGAATAAAATAATTGGACCTCTTGAAAAACAAATTGCCAATTTGAGCAAGGATCCTAAATTTAGCACAGGGACGAGTGTTAGAAATAGAAAACTTAATGAAGCAGGGAAGAAGAAAAAGGAAGAATTAACACTTCAGAGACAAAAGACAGTTGATAAATATGATAATTTGATTAGATCCGGAGGAAAAGCTTCTACTTCTCCTGCAGCGCAAACATCTATTCCTTCTCCATCTTCAGCAACTGTTGGTGAGAAGAATATTACTCAACCACAGATAGATCAACCTTTAGGTGAGGAGGGTACTCCAAAGTTCATACCTTTAGGGGATACTTCAGGTGGAGGTGAAGGTGGAGCTAGTTCCGGATCAGAAGGTGGTAGTGATGTTCCAAGTTTTCCTTCTGATAGTGGAAACATTGGTAATCGATTTATTCTAGGGGCGGTGAACTAAGATGGCAGTATCTGCAGTAGCTGGTGTACTAGGGGGTTTGGTTAAAGGAATTGCCGTTGCTGCTAAAGGAGCCGCTGGAGCTGCGGCTAAGGGAGCAGGTAGACTTGCTGTAAGTGGTGCTAAGGTAGCAGGAAGAGGTGCGGTAAGAGGTGCTAAGGCAGTAGGAAGAGGTGCGGTAAGAGGTGGTAAGGCAGTAGGAAGAGGTGCGGTAAGAGGTGCTAAGGCAGCAGGAAAGGGTCTTAGAAGAGGTGCTAAATCTGGTAAAAAGATGGCGAAGAATATGATGAAGAGGGTGGAGGATGCGAAAGAGATTCGGAAACAAATGAAAGCGAGAAAAGGAGGAGGTGGCGGATCTGGTGAATCTACATCTAGTAAATTAGGACCTTCTTCTACAGGATCTTCAGGGGGATCGACAGGAAATGCAGCTATTGATAATGCACTGAATAATATTGATAATGCAATTCTGGGTATGTTAAAAGGTGAGCAGCAGAGTATTAAGGAGGCCAATCTCGAAGATACGAGGACACAAAGGAGGAGAAGAGAAGGAGTATTAGAAAGTGGATCTAAGTTTATAAGGGGATTAGCATCTAAGGCTCCTAAGGCGATGAAAAAAACCTTTGATGCTATGGGGAAGTTTATCAAAAATGTAGTAATTGGATCTATTCTTCTTTATATACTTAACCAATGGGATAGTATAGTTGAAGCATATAAAAAGACAGTTGAGACTTTAAAAAAATTATGGGAAGCACTAGAACCTTGGGTCAAAGGAACATGGGATTTCTTTAAAAAGATATTTCGGTTTGTTCTTGATTGGAGTGCAAGGTTATTAGGAGTTAAAGAGCCTAATACAAAGAGTGTTGGGCAGAATTTAAAAGAGATGGGTGAAAAATTAAAACCCGTTAAGGAAGGATTTGATATGATTATGAAAAAGATAGGTGAGTTTTCACAATGGCTTGGTGGTAAAAGTAAGCCAGATAAAAAGGTTGATGAGTCTGTAGAAGATGTAGGAAAAGAAGAAACTCTTGATCAGTTAAAAGAGGAGCAAGCAAATCGTAATCCTTTGCAGAAAATGGGTGATTTTATTACTGGTGCAGGAGCAGAAAGAGAAGAACAGATTCATAGATTAGAAACAGGAGAAGACAAAAGGTATGGATTCTTTGGCGAAAAAGATAAAGATAAGGGTAAGGGTAAGTTTGATGGTAATGGATCTACATCAGCGAAAAAAGGTGTACCATTAGGGACAGGTGGTGATCCATCTTCTTCTAGTAGTGATAATTTTGGTCTTCTCCCAGGTGAGACTGCGGAACAGTTTAAAGAAAAGGTTAGGAGTAATAGTGTAGAGGGTGTTGATTTATTTGGAACGGGATCTATTAGTAAGAAACAAGCTGATAAATTATCTCAAGGACTTGATACTCATGCTTCTTATGAAAAAGGTGGAGGAACTACTAATATTATTATGGCTAAGCAGGAGGCACCTTCATCGGGAGGTGGTGAAGGTAAGGTTGAGATTATTCCCGTTCCTGTAGTAAATAGTGCTAAGGATGTAACAAAGGACATCTACAAATACGAATTATCTAAGGTATAATGACACAGAATCAAGCTACTAGAGCTGGTGATATTACCAAGTTTCTTATAACTTCTCCAACTGGATCAAAATCTATTGATTTTTCTGCGGTTGTTCAGGATATTTTTTATTATGAAAATGTTTTTAATCCTAGTATAGAAGTAACAGCTACAATCATGGAAACTGGTATGACTGATAAGAAGGATATTGGACCTTTTGGAATTTTGGATACTCTTCCTGTGAGAGGAGGGGAAGAGGTGTTATTAGATATAGAGGATAATCAGCGTGTACCAAATCAATTATCCTTTCAAAAAGAGAAGGCTTTATATGTTAATAAGATAAGCAATATAGATCCAGGTACTCAAAAAGATATCTATACTATAGAGTTATGTCCTAAAGAACATCTTGCTAATAATCAGACTAGAGTGGTTAAAAGATATGATGGAAAAATTAGTAGTAATGTAAAAACGATTCTTACTGAGAAGGGTGGGATACAGACAGAGAAACCTGTTCATGTTGATGAGAGTGCTATTCCTTATAATTTTATTGGGAATGATAAGAAACCATTTTATGTGTGTAGTTGGTTGGCAAAAAAAGCAATTCCTGCATTAACTGTAGATGGTAAATCTAGTATTGGTGGCGCAGCAGGATACTTTTTCTTTGAGAATTATGATGGATATCATTTTAAATCTATAGATTATATCTTGGATGGAGAGCCTCTTAAGAGATATATTATTACAGGTAAACCTGATGATGTAGAGGGGTATGATGGGAAGATTTTATCGGCTAGTATTGATAGGTATATTGATCTCGAACAGAATTTGAATTTTGGAATCTATGCTAATCGTAGTATATTCTTTGATTACTATGCAATGAAATATGAGGTAAGAGATTATAATATTAGTAAGCAGATCGGTAAAGTTAAGAATGCTGGTAAGCAAGATTTGGGATGGATTCATGAAGAATTTAGAAAGGGTCCTTCTCGCTTAATGACTCATATATTGGATGTGGGAACGCTTCCTTCCGGAGAAAATCCTAAGAAACAGTTGGAAAAATGGAAGGAAAATCCTGAATTGCCAACATTTGATGCTGCTAATACGATGGTTCAGTCTATTATGAGATATAACCAGTTGTTTACTATCAAAACTAATGTTATGATTGCAGGAGACTTTAGCTTGCGAGCCGGTGACTTAATTTATTGTGATTTCCCTACCATGACAGTAGAGCATAATAAAGAAGTAAATAAGGAAACTGGTGGCATATATATGATAGCGAGTTTATGCCATAGAATCACTAGAGAGGATACTTATACCAGTTTGACTCTAGTACGTGATACTTTCGGACGAATACCATTTAAGGACTAAACAAATGACAGAAATTAAGCACGATTTAGACCACGAAGTTTACATCGAGGCAGATGGTAAGGAGCATGTCAATCATGGTATGCTTGAATACACAGAGGAAGATTTAAAAACTTCTCATGCTCTTTATGACAAGTATCATGAAGGAGAAGAAATAGATTCAAACGATGGTAAGATAAATGATTATCATACAAGACATCAAGATCAACATCTGGAAGTTTATTGTGAAAATCATCCAGATGCATTTGAATGTAGAGTATATGACGACTAATGATTGAACAGGGACTATTTCAGAAAAATATTGTAGGTAGAGATGGGTTTATCTGGTGGATAGGCCAGATTGCTAGTGACTCGTGGAAAGACAATTGGGAAGGATCTCAACCTGTAAACATTACTTTAAGTGATAATAAGGGCTTTGAGATGAGATATCAGGTTCGTATTATGGGATACCATACTGCGAATCCTGAAGCACTTCCTAATGAGGATTTGCCTTGGGCTGGTGTAATGTATCCTGTAACTGCTGGAGCACAGGCCGGTTCTTCTGGTGCTACTCCTAATTTACAGAAGGGTAATTTCGTTTATGGATTTTTTCTGGATGGTGAAGATGCTCAACAGCCTATTATTATGGGGGTATTGGGATATAATCAATATACTTCCATTTATAAAGCGAATGACAAGATACCTCCTTTTGTACCATTTTTAGGGTATACCAAAACTGGAAATGAGGGTGTAGTTCCTACTGATACTATAAAAGCTGATCCTGCCTCTGATGATGAATTAGCACCTGGTGCTTTGGAAGGAGTTACTCCTGCTACTAAGATAATAAAACAAGGTCAAGCTGCTTCTCAAGCAAGTGTCGCTGATGAAAAGAAAAAGAAGCACGGATCCAAACCTAAGAGTTTAGCATCTACTTATTCATGTAAGAAGTCTAGTGGAGATGCGAAAGGAGTAGCACTGACTATTAAGAATATGCGGAAGGATATTGAAGGAGCACAAAAGGGATTAAAAGAATGGAAAGAAAAGCAACTTAATCCTCTTCATAGTAGTGTTACTGAGGAAATTCAGGGTGTTCAGGAATATATTAATCAAAAAATTAAAGATGCATCTGAACAAGTTACTGCGGCGATTATTCCTAAAATAAAGGATATGCAGAAATGGATTATGAAGAAAATTGAGAGTGCAATGAAGAAAATATATTTTACGATGTATCCGGCACAGCAGTTGAAAGTAGGAGAAGCTGCTGATGCTGCTATGGATTTATTATCTTGTCATTTTAGGAGGATTGTTAATAATCTTTTTAAGATGGTCTTTAAGGCACTCAAGGGTATCGTAGATCGTTGGGTTAACGTTCCTATTTGTGCAGCGGAAAGTATTGTGGGTGCATTGATGGGTAAATTGATGGGGTTAATTAATGGAATAACCAATTCTATTATGGGTCCTATTGATGCTCTCTTTGGTGCAATAGGACAAGCAGTTGATATTGTTGGAAGCGCTATGGAATTCTTGGATGATATTCTAAGTTTCCTTAGTTGTGAAACCGAACCACAATGCCCAGAGGTCGAAGAGTGGAGTACTTGGTTGGGATCAGATCCTCAATCTAGTACAATTGATGCACAAAATCTTGTTGGTAAGATAAAGCAGTTTGCTGGTGGTGTAAGTGATGTAATTAATCCAGATAGTTTTGATTTTGATGGAGTTGATTTTAGTGATATATTTGAGTTAAATGATTGTGATACTAATCCTATTCAATGTGGTCCTCCTAAACCTGTTTTCTGGGGTGGTTCGGGGAGTGCTGCATCTGGAAATGCTATTGTAAGTGCAGCAGGAGATATTCTTGGGGTGGATATTATAAACACCGGGTCTGGATATTTTGATAAAAGACCTTTCCTTACATTTAAAGATGATTGTGGCCACGGTCAGAATGCAACTGGTATTCCAATAATAGGACCGGTTTCTTATGATGATGTGAATCAGATCTGGGTTTCAGATCCAGATAGGATTATAGATCCCAACTTAATTGTAAATACTGGGTCTGGATATATTGATGCAGCTGGAAATGCTGTGGAGTTTGGAGTAATTGGAGTGAATATAACTTCTTCGGGATTTGGATATTTACAGACACCAGATGGAAGTCAAGGTGGGGATGGAAGAGTATGGGCAGATTTTGATCAAACTGTAGTTCTAAGAAGTGATGGAACGTGGGATATCCCATATGGTGGTGGGGAATTAATTTCTGCATTACCTGGGGATTCTATTCGTGCTCCTATTGGATGTAAAACACAATTTTTTGCTGCTGATGGTAATACACATGAAGTATTTGGAGGAAATTATTTCACTGCTCCTAGTGAGGGTGTGTTAACTGCACCTGCTGGATGTGCTACTAGGAGTCCCCAAAAAGGAGATTATCCTGCGATACTTTATATTTGTAGTGTTGCGATTGTTAATCCAGGTTTTAGTTATCAACCTGGTGATAAAGTAGTGATTGAACCTGATGTTGGTGCAGAGATTACTCCTACTTTTGATTCCTTTGGAAGTTTGGTTAGTGTTGAACTTATTGCGGGTGGAGAAGGATTTACGGAATTCCCGACCATTTATATTGAAAGTGATACTGGATTTAATGCAGAGATTCGTGCTAGACTGTGTATAGATAGAGTTACTGATGAACTCAAACTTCCTGCTATTCAGGATAAGGTTGTTTCCGTTATTGATTGTGTAGGTACAGTATAATGGCAAAACCAGTTAATAAAGCTTACCACAAAATAGCAGAGACAGTAGATGCTTCTGTAGAACTTGGTAAAGTAAATCAAGATGGAATTATTTCTGCATTTGTAGTAACAAGTTCTGGGGATGGTGCTCTTCCGACTCCTCATTACTTCCAGATGGATAAAACTGGTAGTGGGGATCAAAAGAAAATGAGGAAAGGTGGGACTATATTTACTGGTCCCGGAACTTTTCAAATTGATCATGGTAGTAATGTTAAAACTCCAATGCCCGGAGTTTATATTGATTCAGGAACAGGTGATTTAGTCCTAAGAAGTGATGGAGATGTAAGAATAGAGGGTAAAAATATTATGATAGTATCAAAGGGTGGTGGCGAAGACCCTGATAAAAATGGTTATGTGGAGATTAATGCACCTAATAAAATTCAAATTTCATCTAAAGGAACTGCATTTTTTGGTGCTGTTGACCAGATAAGTATATTTGCAAGTGCTAAATGTTTTATAGAAGGAAGTAGTAAATTGAATCTTATTGGAAAAGATATTGAACAGGTTAGTGGTTCTACTGTTATTAAAGGTTCTACTTCTCTTGGAGGAATGGGAACAGTGGAAGAACTAAAAAGTGCAATTAGGAGTTTGATATCATGACAGATAAACTCGATGATGTAGTTGTAGGAAAACAATTACATGTAGGTGATCCTAGAATGCCACCGATGGCATTGGGAGGTGTTGGTCCTACTGCAATTGATGGTGCTTCATATATGATGGGACCTGTCCAGTTCGGGCAGACTGGTGCATTCCCTTGGCCAGCTGCTACATTGATGGTTGGACCCTCGGTTAATCCTCCTCCTCCCATGATTCCTGGTGCTTTATGTTCCGGAGTTAATAATCCTTATTCATTAGGGGTGATGGGATCTTCAGCATTTCTGGGTAAGCTTGATACTAATGATTCTATTGGAGTAGGTCAGCACTTATTTGCTCAAGGGCATGTTTTTTCTAATTGTGGTGGTCATGTTTTAGCAGCAAAGAAAAACTTTGATATTACTCATCCTACTAAAGAAGGATGGAGACTTTCTCATGTATGTGTGGAGGCACCTAGTGCAGATGTCTATATTAGAGGAAAGTTGGATGGAAATCATATTATAGAAATTCCTGAATACTGGAAAGAATTAGTGGATTATGATACAATTACTGTTAATCTCACACCTTTTAAAAATCCTGATCCAACTTTATGTGTAAAAGATATTTTGGAGGACAAGATTATTCTTTCATCAGCGTATTTGACCCAGGTTAAATGTTTTTACCATGTTTATGCGGAAAGAAAAGATGTTGAGAAGAATATTCCAGAGTATGAAGGAGAATCACCTAAAGATTATCCAGGAGATCTTAGCCAGTCTTCAATTGTTGGTTATCACTATGATGTTAGGGAGGGTTAGTCATGGCAGAATTCTTATTTAAACCGGGTACACCTGGTAAAGATTGCACAGAAAAAGCAGGTGGTTGGGGACTTAAATCTAGTCTCTATGATTATATTTGGAAGGGTGATATTGATGAGGCGAATTATCCTCCTGAGGCATGTCCTCCCAGGTATCATGGCAATGCAAAGATTGATAATCTTGCAGTAACGGCAACGTGTGGAACAGCATCAGTTACTAATTTTGCGGGAGCATCTATTACAGTTAGTGGGACAGTTACCGGAGCCACGGCAAGTGCTGGGGTTAAGAATTTTAATATTCCTCATCCCACTAAGGAAGGGAAAAGATTAATATATGGATGCTTGGAGGGACCTGAATATGGTGTATATGTTCGAGGAAGGTTAACTGGTAGTAATGTAATTACACTTCCAGAGTATTGGACGGGATTGGTACATGAAGACAGTATTACTGTTCAAATGCAACCTATTGGGAGTCGTCAACACCTTATTGTAGAAAAATTTGATCATAAAGAGGTGCATGTGATAGAATCTGATGATAAGCCTATTGATTGTTTTTATACTATTAATGGTACACGTAAAGATGTAGATCGTTTGGAAGTTGAACAAGATGCAGATTAAGCACCCATCAATTAAGAATTATAATCTCAACCTAGAAGGTCTCATTGGACCAGAGAATGCTGTATTCCATAGGGGAAGAATAATTAGTCAGAATGAGATATCCCTTCCTACATATTGGGAGAATCTTGTAGAAGAAACATCTATCTCGGTTCATCTTACTCCGGTAGGTGCTCATCAGAATATTATTGTGAAGAGAGTTGGTGAGAATAAGGTTCATTTACAGGCACATGGTAATATGCCTATTGACTGTTATTATCTTTTGATTGGAGAAAGAAAGGATATTCCTGACCTTAAAGCAGAGGAGCAGGTTGACACTGGGGAATAGGTGTGATAGAATAGGCCAGTAGTCTGTATCAACTGCATGGAAGACGAATATTTGATGAAGTGTGTGGTTGATCCCGCAAAGAGATCATTTTACCTTTATTCTAATGAAGGGGATGAGAAGGTAGTAGATTGTGATACTGTAGAAGAATTCATGAATGTATTGGATGTAGTTCGTAAGACATGTCCTGAGGAAAGATTGGTCTATGCAGAACCTTTATCAGAGAAGACATGAGATCTTTATTTCCGGTAAGTATCCATGAGATTAAGGTAAAGGATTTTAAAATAATTAAGGATGATGTAACTTCATACATATATTCGGAGAGAAAGAAGGATAAGAAAGGGGTTGTCAAATCAAATAAACATGGATGGCAATCCAAGTCAAAATATGCTTCTTTTGAAAATATTTTAATAGATACTGTTTTAAAGGAAGTAGTAGATTATTTTTCTATTAAAAAGATTTTTAAAGAGAATGTGGGGTTAAAAATTACCAATCTTTGGATTAATATTAATCCTAAGGGTGCTTATAACCAACGACATGTTCATCCGGATGCTCATATGTCTGGAGTGTGGTGGATTAAAGCTCCTAAAAATTCTGGAAAATTATGGTTTAATAATCATCAGGCTTTTGACAGATTTGCTGAATTTGAGTCTTATTCTGAGGGATTTAAGGAGAGTACCTCTACTTATGTGGATTATTATTTGGAACCTGAGGATGGAGGAATGGTAGTATTCCCTGCATTCCTCTCACACAATGTTGGTGAGAATGAATCTAATCAAGAGAGAATATCTGTTTCTTTTAATATTGATTTGCGTCCATAAATAAGTTATGGAAATAAAGGTTTGGTATTCTAAACAATTGAAACAGTGGCGATGGTCACTGTTGGATATTGAAACGCGAAGACAAGAATCGGGTCAACAATATCATATCCGGGATGCGATGAGTGACATTGCTACAACAATTGAGTATCTCGTAGAGAAACATGAATATGAGGGACAAGATTAAAGCTAAATAATCCATAACAGAACTCATTGTGCGAAGAAGATGCCTCTAAGTCGATTAGATAATTTTATAAAGAATACTCGCGGTAATATTCTTTATGTCAACCCAAATGATTTAGATTCTACTGATAGTATTGAGAATCAGGGTAATTCACTTACACGTCCTTTTAAAACTATCCAACGTGCATTGGTTGAGGCGTCTAGATTTTCATATCAGAAGGGATTAGAGAACGATAGATTTGGTAAGACTACAATCTTATTGTATCCTGGTGAGCATACAGTAGATAATAGACCTGGATGGATTCCGGATGGAGCAAATAGTTATAAATTAAGGAATGGAACTACTTCAACTGATTTTCCTCAGTGGGATTTATCAACGAACTTTGATTTAAGTAGTGAAAATAATGCACTTTATAAGCTTAATAGTATCTACGGTGGTGTAATTCTTCCTCGTGGTACGTCGCTTGTAGGTTTAGATTTAAGAAAGACAAAGATAAGACCTAAGTATGTTCCTAATCCAACAAACGACAATATTGAAAGATCTGCTTTATTCCGTGTAACTGGTGGATGTTATCTCTATCAGTTTTCTATGTTTGATGGAGATCCAAATGGATTAGTATATAAGGATTATACGACTAATACTTTTGTTCCTAACTTCTCTCACCATAAATTAACTTGTTTTGAGTATGCTGACGGTGCAAATACTGTTAGTATTGATGATACTTTCCTAACATTTTCTTCCAGTACCAGAACGGATCTGGATATGTATTATGAGAAGGTGGGTCTTGCTTATGGACCTTCTTCTGGTCGTGAAATTGAACCTGATTATCCTTCAGCAGGATTGGATATTCAACCTAAGGTTGATGAATATAGGATTGTTGGACCAACAGGTGGTCAAGTAGGTATCAATAGTATTAAAGCAGGTGATGGTGCAACTCCTACTACAACTATTACTGTTACCACAACCACTGCTCTTACAGGGGCTGATACAGACACTGCAATTAGAATTAATGGAATTACTGCATCTGGATATGATGGTCAGTTTGTAATTAGTGATGTAGTAAGTTCTACAGAATTTAAGTATAAGGTATCTACTGCTCCTTCTAATGCCCTTCCAACTGTAACAGGTTCAACAGTTAATCTTGCTGTTGATACTGTAGGTTCTTCTTCACCATATGTCTTTAACTGTTCATTAAGATCAGTTTATGGTATGTGTGGTTTGTATGCTGATGGTGATAAAGCAGATGGATTTAAGTCTATGGTTCTTGCCCAGTTTACGGGTATTGGACTACAGAAGGATAATAATGCCTTTGTTAAGTATGATGAGACTAGTGGTGCATATCAAGATAGTACTTATGCAGGTAATGAGAATATTCACAGCGATTCTCTAGCAGTTTATAAGCCAGCGTATGATAACTATCATATTAAGTGTGATAATAACGCTGTATTACAGGTTGTTTCTGTCTTTGCGATTGGTTATTCCCAACACTTTGTTGCTAAGAGTGGTGGTGACCAGTCAATTACTAACTCTAACTCTAACTTTGGTGCTGCTTCTCTTATCTCTAGTGGATATAAGAGAGATTCTTTCACGAGGGATGATGTAGGATATATTACGCATGTTATTCCACCTAAAGAGATTACCAATGACGATACAAATATAGAATATACTGCAATTGATGTAGGACAAACTGTTACTCAAGCTGTTGGATCAGCAACTACATGTCATTTGTATCTTTATAATCAGAAGAACTCAGAAGTTCCTCCAGTTAATGTTATTGAAGGATATAGAATTGGTGCAAAGAAAGATGATCATCTTAAGTGTTTATTAACTCAGAGTGGAGTAACAACTCAGTATTCTGCTAAAATTGTAATGCCTAACACTCAAGGTGTTAGCCCAGTGACAGGAGGATATGAGGAAATAAGTTCTGAGAAGATATCTATTGTTGGTAGAAATTTAGCAGGGACTGCTAATAGCATTTCTTCTAATACTATTACCTTTACCAAACCTCACCAGTTCATTGATGGTGAGTCTATTAGATTTGTCTCGGATACAGGGCAATTGCCTGATGGGGTTGAGAATAATACCGTTTATTATGCAGTTACTTCTGGTGTGGGAACCAATCAAATAAAGGTTGCTGCCACATTAAATGATGCTAGAAATGCAGATCCTGTACTATCCCTTAATGATTTGGGTGGAACAACGAATGTATTATCTAGGGTTTCTGATAAGAATTCTGGTGATATAGGTCACCCAGTTCAGTATAATAGTACTGCAGGGCAGTGGTATATTAATGTTGCGATAGCAGGAACTGATAATAATCTTTCTTCAAATGTTGTATCCTTGGGAACTACTGCATTGGGAGATGCAACTCCTAGAACCTTTATTACCAGAAAACCTGATACTAGAAATTTAGGGGATACAATTTATAAGATGAGATATGTAATTCCATCGGGAAGTGGAATTACCTCAGCAAGACCTCCTATTGAGGGTTTTGTTCTTCAAGAATCTAATGATACGAGAGGAGATGATAATACTGAAATTGCTTCTTATTTTAGTCCCACAACAGTTACTTTAAGTAATGTAAGTGAGAATAGAAACCCAAGGTTTATTGCTAATGCAACATGGGATGGATCAAATGCATACTATACAACTGAAGTTCCCCATGAATTATCAGTTGGTTCTGTTATTGAAACTCTTCAAATAACTAGTACCGAAAATACTAGTGGTCTTACTAGTACTGCATATAATAATACTTTCACTGTTTCTGGTATTAGTAGTGCTAAGTGTTTTTATGGTCCTCTTTCTGGCGATCCTGGAACATTTAGTAATGATGTTAATAGTAGAACTACTTCATTACCTTATTTTAATCGTAAAGATTATAAGAATACCTATTACGTTTATCGATCTCAACAGGTTCAGAAGTACATTGCTGGAGAGCAAGATGGTATCTATCATTTGATGATACTTAATGCCACTAACTCTCCAAGTGTTGCTCCATTCTTAAATGAGAACTTCTCACAGCCAGTTAAGAATCTATATCCACAAAACAATAGAGATACACCTGCATCTGATCCTAAGGATTCTGTTTCTTTTGCTCTTCCAACTCCAGTTGGTGAAGTTGTTGTTGATGAGCCACAGAGTAGTCTTACAAAAGAAACACTTACTAAGAATTTAAGTGATACTGCAGTTGGTATTGGAATTACTAATATTAAGTCTGATGGAACTGCTACTGTAGTCGGTAGTTCTCATACTATCTTTACTTCTTATGATCATGGATATAATCGCATCACTAAGGTTAGTATTGCGAACAGTGGTACAAAATATGGTAGTGGTTCAGCTACAACTCTTTATGATGCTAAGTTAGTTTCCATTGGGTCTTCAACAACTGGTGATTTTGCAACTGCTATGGTTACAGTGGATGCTGTTGGTGGAATTACCTCTTGTATCATTATGGATGGTGGTTCTGCATATGGTGTTGGTAACACTATGCATGTGGTTGGTATTGCAACTACCACTGGATGGAATGTAGGTGTTGTAAGTGTAACAAGCATTTATGATAATGCTGGAGATGTTATAAGAATTGCTGGTGTATCTTCTGCTAATTGTCAGGATTATAACCAACTGTATAGAATTGTTGGAATTGATACTGGTAGCACTAAAGCAATTAATGTTGCATCTGCTTCTACTGTAGGTAATGCTTCAACTACTGGACTTGGTGCTGATTTAACATCTGCTGCAATAGCATATCCTACTGGTGCTTCTATTAGTGTTTCTTCTTTGACTTATGATAGGGTATCTGGTGTAGCAACTGTGGTTACTTCTGATAATCATGGTTTAAGGGTTGATAATAGAATTAGAATTGCTGGTGCTGCGAATGATTATTATAATGATTCGTTTGTTGTAACAGAGAATGTAGGTCTTACTACATTTGTAATGAATGTTGGAGTTGGAACTTCTGCTCCTGCTACAACTGGAACACTGCGTGCTTATAGAGAAGGTTTTGTTTCTCAGGCAGGTAGTATTACTAATGAAAATGAGAATATTGGTGGTCGTCAGATTATTGAATATGATGGAGTTACAACTACTCTGGATGCTGCAATTGCTACGGCAACCACAACAGAAATTAGTCTTACTAATCTTTCTAATTTGGGACTTCGTATTGGTGATTATCTGTTAATTGGTGATGAGATTGTTAGAATTAAAACTACGGTAGCGGATAATCCTATAAATGTATTCCGTGGTATCTTAGGAACTAAGCGTAAGACTCATATTGATGAGACTGTTGTTAGAAGAATACGTGTAACTCCAATTGAGTTGCGTAGAAATTCTATTCTTCGTGCATCTGGTCATACATTTGAATATCTGGGATATGGTCCTGGTAACTATTCTACTGCTTTACCTGAGCGTCAGGATAGACAGTTGTCTAAGTCAGAAGAATTATTATCACAGTCTACTAAGAAGGATGGTGGTGTAGTTGTTTACACTGCTATGAATAGTGATGGTGACTTCTACATTGGTAATAAGAAGGTAAGTTCTTCTACAGGAAAAGAAGAATTATTTGATGCTCCTATTCCTACTGTAACTGGTGAGGATATTGCTGATACAGGATCCAGTGTTGGATTTGATGTCATTACGCCTCAAGAAGCAACTATTAGTCGTTCTTTAAAGGTTGAGGGTGGTCCGGATAACGATATTCTTTCAGAATTTGATGGTCCTGTTGTCTTTAGTGAGAAGGTTACTTCTACATCTTCTGCTGGTTTGGAAGCTAATCATTTATTCCTTCAAGGAGATGCTACTGTTTCACGTAAGTATACAGTAGGAATTGCAACTCCTAGTCTTTCAGGTAACCCTGGAGATGTAGTATGGAATTCCGATCCTGCCCAAGGTGGGTACATGGGATGGGTTTATACAACTGGTAATGCGTGGAGACGTTTTGGTAACGTAAGTATTTCAACTAATACATCTACTGCAATATTTGATAATGTAGGAATTGGTACCACTACATATGCTGGTATTGGAACTGACATAACACTTAAGGTTGGTTCTGGTTCATCTGTCTTCTTTGTTGATGGATCTGGAAATGTTGGTATTGCAACTACCAGTGCTTCTACGAATGCTGCTCGTTTTAAACTTAATGTGGTTGGTGGCATGTATGCATCAACTTATGCGGGTGATGGTTCTGCGTTGACTAATCTTCCAACTGATAGCAGATGGAATGGTGTTGCATCGGGAATTGGAACGGGAGTTTATCCAGTTAGCAATATAAATGTGGGAATTGGAACTACCATACCTAACAGCGTTTTCAGTCTGCAAGTCGGTGATGACAAGGCTGGTGCTGGAACAGGTAAGACTGATTTGTATGTTGCTAATAGGTCTCGGTTTATTGGTACTGCCGACTTCACTTATGATGTAGTGGTTGGTGGGGCTATTACAGCAACAACTTATAACTTTATTTCACCTACAGGTGGATATATTGAGGCAGGAGTAACTACTTCTCGCACTTTAAATATTGGAACCGGTGGAACAGTATTTAATGTAAGTACTACTACATCTAAGGTTGGTATCGGAACTTCTGTTGCCAGAGATACCTTAGATGTTGAAGGTGTAATGAGATTAGTTGCATCTCGTAATAAGGTTGGTATCGTTACTAGTGCTTCTAATGTTCTGACCCTTGACCTTACATCAGCACAGACATTTACATGTACTGTTGATGAGGATATTAACCAGGTTAAATTAAAGAATATTCCGTCTGAGGGAAGTGCCTTTACGATTAAGTTCTTGCAGGATTCTACTGGTGGATTTAGTGTAGTTTCTCCAGCGAATAATACTACTGGAATTGAAACATTCTATGATAATAGTGGTGATGCTATTGACCTTCTGTGGCCTGGTGGTGGAGTAATTCCTGTAGTATCCACGGGAGCAGGTAAGTCAGACATTTATTCCTTTAGAACATTTGACGGTGGAAGTAGTTTCTATGGTGTAGTTGGTGGTCAAAACTTCGGTTGAGGAGATAGTTAATGGATAATTTTATTCAGAGAAAAACCACCCTTGACCTGAATGGTCCAACGCTGTCGTGGTTGTCGCAACCTACGGGTGTTACTACTTGTGGGGTAGGTACTTTTACAGGCATTGCTACGGCAACATTTCCTGTTGGACTTGCAGCATCTTATGCTACTAATACTGGTTCTCTTTCTTATCAATGGTGGTACGAATTAGCGGGAACCGGTGCTCCTACTCAAGAAAAGATGAGTAATGGCACGATGAGTGGGTTGGGATTAACTGGGATTACTGGAGCCGCAACTACTACTCTTACGGTTTATGGAAATTCTACTACATTTGAGTTGAATGGTACTACTCAAACTGTAGATGGTTTAAAGTTTTTCTTAAAACCTGATTATGTTCCTTCTGCCTATTCTTCATCAGGTCAAGTTACTGCGGGTACTGCTCGTTCTACTGGTAATGCAATCAATGAGGGGGTTGTGGATTCTACTTCTCCATGGGGAGCATCTGGATGGCCTTCTTTATATAATGTAGATAGTAATAAAGTAGATTTTACACTTCATCCATCTATTCAAATTATAACTCAACCAGAGACCCAAACAATTCCTGCTACTAATGCCGCATCAGCGCAAGGTACTGGTAGATTTACTGTAGTTGGAATTGTAACTGGTAATTCAAATATAGATACTTTAAGCTACCAATGGCAAGCAAATGGTAGTGATTTATCCAATGGTGAGACATCTTATACTATATCAGTTCCTGTAGGTCCTAAGAATGAAGCGGTGCCAGGATGGGATGGGGGTAATAGTGGAAGAGGTAATAATATCTATTATAATACAACTGGATGGACCGGATCAAGAACTGTTAATTTTCGGGCATGGGAAGAGTCTGGAATTTATCATAGGATTAGGATAGAAGGTATCAGAGATTTCCCTGAAAATGGAAATTGGAATATTAGTGTTACTGGAGGAAGAATATATAAGTGTAGTCCACTTTCTTCTCCTGCTAACTTGTTTATTGGAGGAGAGACTCCTGCAGGTGGTGGTAATAGAAGATTGATAATTGAAGAAGGTGGAGATGATTGGAATGATATGTTATTGGAAGCAAGTCAAGGCTATTTTGCTAAGTATACTTCAGCACCTACTATTGTTACAGGTACTCAGTATGAGAATAGAACTTTAACTGATAGAGTTGCGGGTGCTACCGGTTCTATTTTAGAGTTGAGTACAGCAACGGCTGGAATTCAAACAGTTACCTGTAGAATAACTCATCCTACAGCATGTAATTCACCTTTATATTCAGATATTGTTAACTTAAATGTTATTACTGCTAGAGAGATTATAAAGCATGAAGATATGAATGAAGGACTGAAAGGAAGTTGGTATGGTAGTGGTGAAACTAACTTGGCAGATTCCTCTATTACCATTGGTTCAGCGGCTGTAGGTTCTAAACTTGTTGTCATTTATGCACCAGAGAAGGATGTTGTTGCTAAAGTAACCATGGCGGCTGCTGCAGGTAGAACTAATAATATACATAACCGTACTGGTGGTAAAGGTGGTGTTTCATCTTTTTATATAACTCTTAAGCAAAATGTAGAGTATGTGGTTAAAGTTGGATCTTCTGTTTCACCACAGGGTGAAAAAGGTGGTGGTGGAGAAGCAACATTTTTATATGAAGGAGGAACTCTTATTGCTTGTGTAGGTGGTGGCGGTGGTGCTGGTGCTGGTTATGTGGGTGGTGATGGTGGAGGAGTAGGAGTGAGTGGTCAGACTGGTCCTGGTGGAGGTAATGGTGCAGGTGAAGGTGGAGAGAGATATGCGGATGGACAATTACCATTACAGGGATTCTTCCCTGGTGGAACTTGGTTACCACCTGGTGCTGGTTATGAAAGAACAGCTGGTAGAGTATCTGCTTGTACTTTTGGACAGTATTGGACGGGACAAGGATATAGTGCTTGTGAGGATATGGGAAAAGTTAAATTCCGTGCTCAAGATGGAAGTATAATACATGAATCTACAGACACCATAACAAGAGGATATAAAGCTGGATTAGCTCATAGAGGTTCGGGTGGTCAGACTTCTAGTGCTAAATTAGGAGGAGGTGGTGCCGGTGCTACGGGTGGTGATGCTGCAAACGGAAATGATGCAGGTGGTGGAGGTGGAAGTGGATATGAAAACGGAGATGTGAATACTGTGGTACAACTGTTTGGTAATACGAGTCAGGAAGGATATGTTAAGTTTGAGCTCTGATTCTAACAAATATTCCTTATAAATAAATAATAATACTCTGTTGGGGGAAAGTGAACCCGCATGGCTGTCAATAAGAATTTTGTTGTAAAGAATGGGCTTGAGGTAAATACCAAGCTTATCTTAGCTGATGCGACCAATCAGAAAGTTGGTATTGGTTCAACTGCTCCCAAATTTGAATTAGAAGTTGCTGGTGGCATTGGTGCTACCTCTATAGTCGTCACTGGTGTTAGTACCCTTGCAAGCGAAGGCGGGATTACTACCACGGGTGGCGATCTTTATGTTGGTGGAGATCTTTATGTAAAAGATGATATTACTTATGACCAAGTTTCTGGTCGTGAGATTAATATCACAGGTCTTTCAACTTTTGGTGATCGTGCTGTTACTATTCAACCAAGTGGCAGTGCTATAGTTGGATTGGGTCTTTCTGTTGTAGGAATATCCACATTTAATAGTCACGTTGCTATTACAACTACTCTATCTGTTACGGGTATTACTACACTTGCAAGCCAAGGTGGTATTACTACTACTGGTGGAGATTTGTATGTTGGTGGAGATCTCTACGTTAAGGATGATATTACTTATGACCAAGTTTCTGGTCGTGAGATTAATATTACTGGTCTTGGTACGATTGCATATTTCCATGCAACCACTGTAAGTGTAAGTGGAGCTTCCACTCTTACTGGACTCACCAGTATGACTGATGTGGTATCAAGTGGTATTGTTACTGCAGATTCTTTTTATGGTGATGGTTCCAACTTAACTGGTGTAGTTGCTGCATCCGGTGGTCAGATTGGGGTTCAATCTGAAGGAACTTACATTGGTTCTGGTGCAACCACAATAGATTTTTCTTCTAGTACTGGAACAGCATGGACTTTATCTGCACCATCCGCTGGTGTGGCAACAGCAACAGTCACTCCAGGTGCATCTCTTGGAATGGTAATCGCACTTGGCGGTTAATAAATAACTTTAACACTTAAAGAACAATGGCAGAATCGTTTACCAATTCATTATCAAGAGCAGTAGGGATCGTAACTACGAACTCCTCAGGTTCCGTGGGAATTAAAACTAATATTATTAGTGGTATTTCAACAGTTGGAATTTCTTCCGGGTATATTGTTGATAGTACTCATACCCTTGGGGGAACTAGAGTTGATAGAGTTGATGTTAGTAAGGTTTACATTGATAGGGATTCGATTAACACTGCTGCGATATCCGCGACAGGTAGTTTTACATTCTTAGGATTAACAAGTGCGTATACTGCTTCAGATAAAAGTATTTTAATTGGTGGTACATTTGCTAATAATACTGATAGTGCAGTGAATATTTGGATTGAAGTGCATGATAGTTCTTCAAATACCGTAGTAGGTATAGGACAGAAGATTCCTGTTCCAACTGGAAGTTCTTTTGTTATTACTGATGCTGGTAAAACCCTTTTAGAAACTAGTGATTCTTTAAGAGTTTATTGTGATAGTGCAAATGGAGTTGATGTTGCTCTGAGTATCCTTAAGGGGGTTAGCTAAATGGCAGATAGAAGCGGTTATATAGGGAGAAATCCTGGTGATGCAGCCGTAACTGTTGCTAGAGAAGTTTTTACTCCTAGTGGAGTGACGACCAATTTTACATTTGCTGCAGGATATACCGTTGGATATATGGATGTATTCCTTAACGGTGTTAAATTAGTTGAAGCAAGAGATTATGAAGCCGGTAATGGAACTAGTGTTGGACTTTCTTCGTTTGCACAGAGTGGAGATATACTTGAATTAGTTGCTTATAAAGCATTTAATATGGGACAGAGTATTGATCAGATAACTGGAGATCTTACTCTAAATGGTAAATTAACTGTTACTGGAATTAGTACTCTTGGCGATGTAGTATCAAGTGGTATTGTTACTGCTGATTCTTTCTCTGGTGATTCTTTCTCTGGTAATTTGACTGGAGCAACGGTTAGCTCTAGTGGTCCTCTTACAATTACTGATACTACAGCA
>VTLG01006150.1_pt1 | contig 21601 bp, 32 predicted proteins | sample 4694571 | NCBI WGS metagenome assembly VTLG01 (sample SAMN12604809, study PRJNA352737) | marine metagenome | biome: ENVO:00000447; feature: ENVO:00000209|ENVO:00000569|ENVO:01000036; material: ENVO:00002151; isolation source: viral sequences binned using virsorter ... | reverse complement strand
TCGCGTTATCTGCAACCGTAACCGCACCGCCAGCAGTCATGGTAACATCACCTGACAATGCAAATTCCTGTGCATCACCAGAGGAGTCACCAATCCATATTTTTGTATTCGCAAGCGGTGAGGTGGTCACATCAATATAATCACCAGAGATGACTGACCCCTGCCACGTTCCAGTAGCGATTGTACCCAATGTCGTAATCGACGTTTGGCCTACATAGGTCGCTGCAATGGTAACCGCATCGGCTGACACTGTGATCTTATCTGCCGTCCCAATAACATTCAGAGTGGGTATTGGGCCATTCAGGTCCGTTCCAGTTAAACCAGCACCAGCAACTATGGCCGTAATATCACCAACTTCAGGTGTGGCCCACTGGAGAGTACCATCAGTGTTGTTTATGCTCAGAACTTGGTCTACCGCTCCGATAGCGGCAGGCAGCGTCAACGTATATGAACTACTTACCGTAGCTGGTGCATCGAAGCCCACATACTGACCACCAGAAGCATCCTGTAGACGTAAATCGCCCTCTGCTAGAATGTTGATGTCGCCCGAGAACGTCACATCGTCCGTGCCGTCATCGACGCTAAATACAATCCCGTCCGTTCCACCACCGTCTACATCCGAAGAGTTGAGTTCAAACTGAGTGTTACCACTGTCGTAGATGAACCAGTAATCTGGTGCAGCACCGAACTCCAACACTTTATCATCACCAAATCTGATCTTGTCTAGCGTATAGGATGACGCGCTGTTGATGTCCTGGCTGTTGACCAGCAGTGTGAGTGATGTGTCAGACCGCGAAAAGACCGCATCCAGGTAATCCAGATCGGTGTTGAGATAACCACCCCACTCATTAACAGAGCCACCGACTTCAGGTTTCTTCAGTGCGAGTGCGCTTGTAAAAGTTTCAGCCATGTCTTACCCCAGAGCTACGGATCGCATACGGAGGCCAGAAGCGGTGTGACGCTCCCGTTGTCCCTGCAATCGTAAGTCGTTTAGTGCTTTATCAAGTCTGGATGTCCACAGGGGCATCCGTTCATCATTCTTCAAGTACGGTTCTGCTTCGACCAATGCACCAAACAAGTAAATGTCGGGGTGGTTGGTCAACAGCCAATTTGTTGTCGCGCTGTCAGTCAGTGCAGCTATGCGCGTGTAGTAAATAATAGACGCCGTATAGGTGTCATCAGGTGATCTGAGTACCTCAAGCTGATTGGCCGATCCACCGATTGTGGTAAAGTATATCGGCTTGCCAGTACCCGTCAGGTAGGTGCGCCTTTCGGAGATCTCCTCTGGCGTCACATACTCCAGTACAACTACGGGCGTCAGATCCAGCACGATCCTGACGATCTCCAACGTATCCGTAGGCAATGTGGTATAACGCCCTGCGATAGAGAACGAATCGTTCTTCGTAATCATATCGGGCTGGCGTATCACCCGATTGAAGTTCGCTTCCGCTAGTTCTATGAACTCTGGGATGCGATCAGTCAGATCAGAGCGATCCAGCCAGTTGGCCGTGGCTGTTTGAAGTTCTGCGTAGGTGGTAATCGCCATTAGACTCGTCCTGGCCTGGTTCTGAACACTTTGTTATCTGGATCATTCAACCAGCGTCTAATCACTGCTTGGTCCTTGAAGTTGTTCGACGCCTTGGCGAGTTGGTGATAGATGACCATTGGTATGGAGGCCACCTTGTGTGTATCGCCTTTCCAAGATTTACGCTCATCAGCCTGATTGAAAATGCTCTTATTCTGCTCAACAATAGCAGTGACATCCTGAACATTCTCTAGGCTGATATTGCCCGTGATATCATCATAATGATACCACTGCGTAACCTTGGTTACTGGATCGTAGTCGAGTATGCGTTTCATAGTATGGCACCATCGGGGGCAGGGGCCGAAGCCCCCACCCCACTAGGTGTTTCGGTTATGCTACTGCTTTGATGCCAGCAACAACACCGTGGGCTGCTTCGTTGTTAACCATCAAACCAAATTCTATGAGAGCTAACCGAGCGTCCGCATCCCCAGTTTTCGCCATTTCCTGAATACTATATGGGCGAAGTGTAGCTAATTTTAATTCATCTGGGTCGATTAAAAATGCCCAATCGTTATGCGCTGTACCAGCACCCTCGTCCTCCACCGTAGTCATAAAGCGTTGTGGGACTACTGATAGATTACCAAAGTCGCTCACGAAGATGTCTGCCGCCGCGATTATGGTGCTTGGCTGCGCCCCATCTACATTAAAACGGCTTTCAGCGATTCCACTGAATCCACTCACAACAGTCTTGTTGTAAGGTGACACCATCAACATGGATGGCTCGCCGCCCTCCTCATAGACAGCTTGCATACAGGTCGAAAGCATGGCTTCCGTAAAAGCTACAGGCGTTCCGAAAGACTTCCACACCTGTGCTGCACCTGTAGGAGTCGAACCTGTGTAACTGGGCTTCGTAGAGGCATTGTCAACCGTGTTGGTCTTAAGCCATCCTGGGAGTCCAGCCGTAACTCTTGCTGTGTTGTTGGAACCAACAACAGCACCTACCCCGTTCAGCAGCAAAGCCTTTTCAACATTACGCTTTAGCTCTTTTGCTGCCTTGGCTGCCTGATACCCAACCTCAGAAGAACGACCAGCCTTAACTACACGCTGCTCAGTTCCCGAGATGAGGAAGTCCCGTATGTTGATCTGACAATAATTCCCTAGACGGGTGGTGGGTGCGGTTATTGTGTATGTTGCTAGGTTTGTTCCTTCTTCAACTGGTGTGGCGCTTGCAGCCAGCAGGCTGTCAGTTTGCCACTCAAAATATGTGTTCTCCGCCGAACGCGAGCCGATATTTGATTGCAGCGGCGTCTGAATCGGTGAAATGTCTGATATCAGGTCGCTGAGATCTTCTCTAATGCCTACGGCTGTGTAGGTTTCAAACGTGGTTGCTTTTGTAGCCATGATTTAATTTTTAGTTAATCCGCAAGCAGTTCACCAAATAAGGCAGCGGCATCATGCACTTTTCCAGTGTCTCTAAACTTTTGCCTCATAGCTTTCTGCTCACGGGAGCGCACTCTTCGGGAAGTCTCCTTGTTCCCTGCTTTTGCGCTTCCGATTTTCGATTTCGCCGTCTGAATCTTCTCGCCGTTGGTGAGTTGGTGGTAACGCCAAGCATCCCGTAACGCTATTAACGCCCTGTGGTCATAAATCTGACCCAATTCTTCGTCACTGAATCCTAGTGTTTTCCCATACTCTAACAGCTTTCGCTGTTCATCGGCCTGAAGATCCGAGTCGGACCATTCAGGAATCTTTTCCAGCACCATTGTCCGTTCCTGGGAAAGGCGTCTTTCCAGTTCCTGGGACTGCTGTCCCTGAAGGAGTTGCTGCATACGCACTTGTTCCTCTTGCACGGCCTGAATCTGCGCTTGCCGATCTCGCTCCATCTGCTTGAGCTTTAGCCATTGAACGGGGTCTTGTCGCTCTAGCGTATCCCAATCAATGTTCGGTTGTGCGGCAGCTTCCATCTGTTGCCGAAGTTGCTGAAGCACGTTTGCATACGTTTCGCGCTCCTGCCCCAGAGCCGTTTGCTGTTCAGCGAACGCATTGCGCTCATCTGCCAACGCCTGACTCTTTTGTGTGAATGACGATCCCCTTTGGTAGCCCGATAAGAGTTCGTCCAGCGGAACTTGCATCTCTTTGCCGTCTACGAGTACACGGTAGGTTGCACCTTCGCCTTCGGATTGTTCTTCGTCAGCTTCCTCGTCTGCGAACTCATCCACTTCATCCAAATCGTCGGATAATTCGGATTCTACTTCCTGCTCTTCCAGGGAGTCCTCTGCCTCAACTGGCTCGGGTTGCTCCTTTGGTTTCCCGACAAGCATTTCATTGAACGAATCTGTAATCTCGTCCATAGTGCGCTGACGGTCACTCCCTACTGGGTTGGTGACTGTTGCTTCGCTCACTATTTTCTCCGTTTCTTAGATTTATGCTTTTTCTCTACAGCCCAGTCAGCGACCAGGGTGCGAAGTCCACGAACAACTTCATCCAGCCCCCGTCCCTGCATGAACAAATTCTCCCTAGTGTTCACCTCGTTCAGATCCGTCAGGTGCCATTGTGTAACGATGCTGGCTCTTGCGGTTTCGATAACTTCGGTGAACACAGGATCTTCAAGTATCTCCTGCGCTCGCATACCCTTCTGTTCGCGAGTCAGGCTATTCATTGTCTAGCATTTTCTTCAGGATTTCAAGGTCTACCTTGGATTGGAATTTTTCTTCTGCCTCAAATTCCCTAATTGTAAGGTCACCTGCGATTCTCGCGCGTTCGCGTTCGTCCATCTGCTGGGCCTTAGATGCGTCTAGTATGATCTTTTGCTCGTCTATACCCAGCTTCTGTTGGTCAATCGCCGTGCGAGCTTGAATGTCCGCCATCTGAGCCTGCGCGAGCAACTCTTCGGGAGTTGGTGGCGGAGGTTCAGGCGGCGGCGGTTGCCAGTCCACTGGAATTGGCTTGAAGAACTGGTCGGTGTCCTTGTAGCCGCTGATCTCCAACATCTTGGCAAGCGTGTTTCTAATATTCCCCAGGCCGACTAATGGATTGTCTGGCCCGAGTTTTTCCATCGCCTCAGTTTGTCTGGCCGCGATGTTGTTCAGCACCGCCAGCCGCTCGTCGGTTACCCCTGATCCGAGGCCCACATTCACAGAGCAGTCCATAGAGGAGTTCCACACCCTGGGATCCACTGGCACCCACTCGTTACGAAGGCGCACAACGCGCTCCTTGTCCTGGTGCGTGATAACGAGCCTGAGAAGTCCTTTGAATAGACGCTTAAATCCATTCTCGGCAAACAGTCTAGCTATCATTTCCAGGTGCTGTTCGGCACCACGAATTGTGGCGGTTACAGCAGCCCTAGTTGTGGATTGAAGTACATCTGGATCCAAGCCCTGCGATGCAGCCGTCTGACCTGTGCGTGATTCCTTCATGTCATCCAGATAGGCGACCATAGGAAACGCCTCTTTACCCAGGAACGGCACATCCAACTGCTGCACCATACCAGGCTGGCGCATCCTGATAATTGATCCTACTTCTGGGTTAAGGACATCGTCTATCGACACCATACCCTCTACAACACCTACTCTCGGGTGGATGGCAAAACTCAAGCTATCCAACATACCACGCAGTACGGCAGATTTAATTCTCTGGATATCCTTTGTGAGGTCGGCCAGGTCGGAGCCGAAGAACAGGTGTGGCTCTGGGTCGCAGGCGAACATAGCGAACGGTATCTCGTCCGCTGATTCATTGTTTACGACCTTGTAACCATCGCCAACCGTGCATACCCGTCTGAGTTCCGCTATGCCGTCACCATCATAGTCGATGTAGCACCAAGCCTCGCAATACAGAACGCGCCTGCGCTCATAGGAGGATAGTGGACTCATAGAGGATCGGTCCTTGTACCGCGCCCAATACTCGTCTGTGTCCGTAAACGCAACCTCGTCCGACAGATGCTCTTCCAGCATTTTCCTATCATAGCCCAACGCAACCAGGTCGGACACCGTAGCCATTGTTCTGTGGCCTACCACCATAGCGTCATCGAGGCTTGTGGCTGCTGCATCCACAAAGAACTCTTCGGGGGGCATTGTTTCGATCTTAACTTTATTGCGCTTAACCTTGCGTGTAATCTCAGCGTCATAGATTTGGGGCACAGGCATACCCTGTGCTTCCATCATCATGGCCTGCTCTTGGGGCACGTTAGGTGCTGGACGGGCCTCTACTGTCACGGCCTCTACACCATCTTCTTGAAGGATAAGCCCTAGCTCTCCCTCATCTAGATTCTCAAACGTGTGTGTTGTGACCTCAATTGAGTCGTCCCACCACCATTTAATAAATCCGCCCTTATTCATCAGCGCGTCCTTGAACACGCTATAGAACAGCCCTACCGCATCGTTGTCCTGCTGGATGACGTAGTTGATGTAGTCCGTGGCCTGTTCAGCCATCGCTACATCTTCTGGACCTTGGGGTACGAACTCCACAAACTTCTGGCTACCAAAGAACACCCTCATCATAGAGGGTAGTACGGCCTGCACGGAGTCTCTCACATCACGGCTGACTACCTGACTCCTGCCGTCCTGTTCATCACCAAATGGGTCGCCGCGATAGTACCTGGTAGACTCTGCCCTGATAGGGCTGATGTCATCGTCAATATATTGAATAGCGTCTTCGATATATTGGCGAACTGCGATCTGCACCTCTTCTTCTGTCATCTGCTCGGGCGGTGCGGCCCCCTCGGTCTGTGTCTGGTCTTCTGTGTAAGCCAACGGCCCCGAGTCCTTATTGGATTATGAAAGCCAGGTAGTACAGGGGTGAGAGTGAGATCACCCCTATACTATACCCATCAGGTCGCGCTTGATCCTACCCCTGTGCCTGCCGCCGCGACCACCTATAGCTGTACCTGCTTCTGAGGCGAAAGTCAACATGAAGGCGTCAGCGGCATCTGGACTCGCCACCCCACGCTTCTTTAGGTCGGCCTTAGACTCGATTTTCACCCTGCCCGTAGATGTGTAATTGTAGCGCACTGTCACCAACTCCATCTTCAGCCGCTCATCCCGAGGTAGGCGCACATCCCTGGCCTCCAGCCATGACTTGGCCTTATACCAGAGTTCCGCTCTAAGGTTCAAATAGTGCTTACCAAGTGCTGGACTCTCTGCCACGTTAATCGCGTAGGCTGGCAGTCCGAGTTCTCGGAGCCTGTCTGCGACCCCAGCACCCAATCCTATGGCGTCAACGTAGATCTCCAAGGGCTTGTCTTCTGTGCTGTCATATTCAGCCTTGATCGCCCCTGTAAGTTGCATGGTGTCCAGGTTGCGCCAGATACGCACGGGTTCCGTGACCGCATTACCTCTTCTTTTACACAGAGCGGATGCGTCTGCGCCGAACCTCGCTACGTCCACACCCCATACCATCGGGCCGAACTCCGTAGGTAGCACATCTCGACTAATTGCGTCCGCGACCAACTCCTGTGGGATAACCGTATCGTCATCAGCACGGGGGAATTTTCCCAAGACTCTAACTCTGTAGGTGTTCGACTCCTCCCCGTAACGCAGGCGGCACTCTTCAATATATTCCTGAGACACCCTCGGCGTTTCCTCGCAGGACACATGGAAGGTAGACCAGCGGTCTGCCAGTTTGTGGAAGGTGTCATAGAAGTAGCCTGTGGAGCGCACGGGGTTTCCTGCTAGAACCATTGTGGCGTGATGCGCGGACATGGATCCAGCAGCGGCCTCGTAAACCTGCTCGGGCACGCCCGAAGCCTCGTCCGCGATAAGTAGCACATGGTCGGCGTGAATACCCTGGAGCGCGTCTGGTTGTTCTGCGCGACTGGTCCTGGCCGATATGAAGTTTCGCTCTGGATCAGAGGCAAGCTCTATGCGGTCTGCCTTGATGTTGAATCTCTCTTTGAATTTATCAGAGGATTGCTTGAGCCATGACTTGGCCTCTGGCAGTAGCGCATCGTGCAACTGCGCTGACGTAGGTGCTGTGATGACCACCTTGGCGTGATGATGAGTGAACACCCACCAGAGTGCGAGCCAGGACAGGCAGCTAGTCTTGCCGACTCCGTGACCAGAGCGGATGCTGACTCCTCTATCCCCTCGGGCTACCGCCTCCATGACTTCTTTCTGCCAGGGGTCTGCCTTCGCTCCTAGCACCACCTCCACGAAGAACGCAGGATCGTCCGCGCACTCTTCTATGAGGTTATCTACATTCAATGGTGGTTCCTATTGGTGGTGTCATAGGTCATAGTTATATTTAGGGTCACCCTGTCCCGAGAGTATCATGGCTCAAAGATGGTTTCCCACATCAAACGGAAAAGGCTGGTACACATTAGACTCAGGTAATGCAGAGGACTGGTTTGAACTAATGAAGAACGCTAATGGTGTCCAGCGAATCACCTCAGTAAACCAGAGGGCGGCTGACCATCGCGTGCATCAGCAGGCGCAAGATGGCGAAGACCCAACGCCCCAAGAATAGCGACTGAAGGAAGCACTTGATTATTTTGGACAGCCGTGCGTAGTCCTCGCAGTCCTTGTTCTGAAAGAATACGGAGCGCGTTCATAATATCCTGACGCACCACATCACCCGTGCGTTCAGCGTACTCCTGGTTCCGTTTAAGATTCGCAGCCGCCTTGGCGCGTAGCTCTGGCTCCAACGCTCTAGCTAACTCAGGATTCCTTAGAGTGTCATCCAAGAATTTTGTCGTAGCCTCCCTGGACCCCTCCGTCTTCCATAAATCAGCGTAATCGACATACCCCGAATCAACCTTAACTCTCTGTAAATTCGAGCCAGGTAGAATTTCAGTAATCTCAGCACCAAGGTCGCTTCCAATACGCTTACCTAGTGTCTCACCATAGAGGCCCCAATCCTGTAGCTTCTCCACCTCGGTTGGGGTGAGCGAACGCTTATCTTTTAGGGCCTTCTCCATTAACTCGTTGATCCCTTTCGGCCTAACAAATGAGTCTTCAATCAGGTTCACTCCACGCCCTGTATCGACCACGAACATCCCCTCTCGCTCCGCGATCTTTTGAAGTGCCCTTAGTTGTTCATCGGTGGGTGATCCATCAAGAGTGATATGAAGAGAGGTGCGCTCAAGTGGGCGTGTCTGAGCGTTAGGGATTATGTGGTGCCACGCACCTGCATTTTGTGTGTCTACAAAAGCCCTTCCCCCCTCAACTGTGTCTAATATTTCCCGAGCTTGGGGCACCACCTCACCACCCCTGCTTTGAGCTAACATACCAGCCCTGGTTCCTGGGTTGTACTCAATCCTCCCAGTATCTGGGTTCCTGAATATCCCCCTAATAGAGCGCACACCTTCTTGTATTTGCCCTGCTGCACTATAGAGAACATCTAGGCCACGCCTAGTCCAAGGTGTTTCCTCACCAAACGCCACTTTTTCATCGTAAGGTAAATCGGCCACAGAAGGGAGATGTCGTTCGTCGGGAATTTTGGGTCCACCTGGGTATAACTCAATCTCTCCAGTCCTGGGAACTTGTTCGTATGTCGCGTTAGCTGCATAGCGTGGCGAATAGTCCCCAAAATGTAGAGCGGCTTGGTCGGGTGAAATGCGCCCTGACTTAATTTGGATCCCAGACCATGCAGCGGCCTGGGCGTTCGCGTGGTTCCAATCAGTGTGACCGCCAATTTTGTTGTCATTCAAAAACTTGACGATCTCATCCATCTGCTCGTCCATGAAGGCGTGCTGCTCTCCGCTATACGCAGCGTCCCAGGGCTTCGCGGTTTTCCATTCCTTACCTTCCTTGAACACTCTCCCTTTCACATTACCCTTGGCGTCTGTTATGGAGTCGAGCGCGGCCTTCTCACTCGGGAATCCCTTCTGGGATATATGCTCATAACCAAACGCTCGGCCCTGCCAAATATCATGGACGGCTGTTTCGGCCTGCTTTGAATCCCCAGTTAATCTTAGGTTCTCCCAGAATGGTCCTATCTTTGGGCCGAACACAACATCCTCACCTGCTACTACCCCTTCGATCTTTGGACCCATAGCACCTGGGAAGCGTCCAGCCCGTATAGGCGCACCACCCACTCCAGCTTGGTTGAGGGCGTCTACCGCGAATCCAAGGTTGGTTGATACATCGGCTTGGGCAGATGTAATCCCTAGAATCTGTGCGACCTCGTCCTCCATACCTGGAGGTACTGCCCCCTCAATCCATCGACCAGCATCTCTATACCAATCGCGCCCACCCATACCCTCAATTACGTTGTGGATATATTCATCACGCATATCCTTTAATGTTTCTGGGTTGTCCAGCTTTGTGGTGCCCTGGTATCTCGGTCCACCCACATAGGAGCCGTCTGGATGCCTGTCTTTTACTTTACCAACATCCCTGGCCCTCCCTAGGTCGATAGCGGCGTCCGCGCCCCTCATGGCGTCAATGCCCTTGGCGACTGGAGTTCCTACAACGGGCACGGCGGCCAATGCTGCTAGTCCTCCACTCACCCATTCCCTTTCTTTAAGGTAGTCAGGCACGCGAGCTAAGTCCGCTATATCTCCTGCTATGGTGAACTCGGGCGCGATACTACCCAACAGTCCCCCTGCCTGACCCTCTGGGCTGTCTGGTACTTGCTCTTGCCCCCATTGCTCCATAGCCGCCATTCGTGGCTGTTCTTTCGGGAGCAGTCCTTGTGTAACTCTGAGCGCACCAGCACCACCACCATAAAATGCGCCCTGGGCGAAGTCGCTCACCCTGCGTGGTATAGTGGATGTGTAGGTGCTGATTCTATTGAGCAGTGACGGGGTTGGATAAATCGACGGTTGGTCTGGGCCACGGGGTGGTAGCTCTGTGCCCCTCTCGGGCCAGTAGTCGGGTGTCCAGCCTGTAGCGTCCTGTGCCTGTAACAGACCCTGTTGTCGCTTCCACCAATCTGGATCGCGCTGTCCTAGTAGTCCGTTAGCCATCAGTGCTTAACGTTGGCTCGGAGGGCGTGCAAGTGCTGCATAGCTGCCTTAACTGTTGGGTGCGCTTTCAGTTTCTTCCATCCACCAGGTCGCTTCACTTCCACCGTCTTACCCCTCAGTCGGTAGGGCACTCTAGTTCCTGTAGCTCCTCTGGTCGATGGATGGGTACTTCTTCTTGACCGCCCTTCTGACCTTAGACTTCTCGCCCTCGGTTCCGTGCTTGGACACCATAGCGAGTGCCATCCTCGCGTGGGCCTTGTCGTTGATCGGGTATGCCCTTTGTCTCGGGAGCGCGAACTGGCTGGTCTTGAGCTTCTTTCTTTGCTTTGCCGTTAGCTTCGCCATTGTCGCTCCTGAAATAAGGATGGTTATTCAAAGTCTCAGCACAGTACACACAGGTCAACCATGCGTCCGTAACCTCCTGGTAGTGGTTACAGTTTCCACACACCAGCCATTCACTAGTTACGATAAAGCACCAACGCCCGTTATGGATCCATGCTCAAGGTTCTCTGCTTGGAACGCTTACAAGGTCTTGTAGATGAAATGCTCCACATATCCTCTGCACCAACCAGCACTACACGGTCATCACGATTGTAGGTAGGTCCAACCCTCCTGTACACCTGGCTGGCTGGATCTCCCGTGCCAAGCACATTCCACAAATGCTTGTCCGTTACATAATTTTCCTCACTCACACCATGCTCGCCCATCAGGCTCTCAACAAGCTCCACAAGTAAAAATCTCCAGACCACAGTAAACGTGTCTGGGTGGTTGAATGCGATGCAGTCTGCGCCGCCATACAACCAGCCAGCCTGACCGTGGATGTTCTTCAACTCAACTGGAAAGGCATAACGCTCCCTGTCCACATTGTTCTTCACATCAAACTTCAGCACGCTACCAGACAGATCAGAGTACACACCAGAGACATCCCAGTGCTGGTACATATCCTGGCTGCGCGTGGCCCCCACTGGATTCAGAAGCAGCTTGGCGAATTCAGACTCCGCTTCAGAGCCTAATTCCAGATCGACAAATTTAGACATAATTTAGTTAAAAGATTTCTTACTCTTATTACTTTGTGTAGCGAGGTTGTAACGGCGTCCTGTTACAAGCCTCAGTTAGCATAGGGAATTTTTGGCTTAGATACAACACCTATAGCACTACCTGTCTGTTACGAACCCCTGTTACAAGCCTAGCTTCTTTTTTTGAGCCGAAGTGAGAGTGATTTCCTGACCTTTAAGCCACTCAACCACAGACTCAATCGTCAGACCATTTGAAGGCTTACTCAGGGCCTCAATGCTCTCGGTCATAAGACGCCTATCCACTCCACCAAGAGTTAGGAATTTCAATCTGGATTTCATTCTCACTATCAGATCCTGGTCAGTCATAAAATCTCCTGAAAATTAAATTTGATGCGTGTGGGGTACGTCAACGTCATGGGGGTACCCTACCTTAAGGGGGGGTTCCCACCCCCAAAAAGTGTCCTGTTTTGATGACAAGTTCGTATAATATCCATTATGTTACCTTGTGATAACTCTCTAAGTCTATGTAACACAACGACTTAGTGATTCCGTGCATAAACTGTCAGTGTTATTGTCACCTAACAATGGACAATTACGCAGTGATTCTGCATAAAACCCAAACCTGAACCCAGTCCTGGTTCTTGAACTGGTTTGGTCGTACGGTTCTAGTTCCACGGACCTAAACCCATGTGGCACAACGACTTACGTCGTCGGTTCACGCGCACGCGCGTTGGTTCGGCTCGCTGTCCGCGAGTTGACCCAAAAGCCCTTTCACTCATTACCCGAACCTCTCAACAGTGAAGACCTGTAGCTGCTCACAGTCCATTCACCATTCCTACCGTCATTACAATCATTGCACACTCGGTCAGGGTTCCTACCCACTGGAGCCTGCTCACCACACTCCACGCACACCTCAACCTTCCTGACCACAGGCTTGTCACCACGATGTCCTTCAGTCACGGTTATGAATCTCCTCTCAACCATCCACCACCTCGGCCTCGACCACTACCTCTTCATTGGCTGCTGCCAGTCTCCTGGCCTCTCTCCTGGCTGACACTCTCTTGAGCGCGTTCAGGAAGCTCTCATCATCCGTTATGATGTTCACCGTCTGATCAGGCTGCTTACCGAAGGTCGAAGGCTTGTACTTCTCGGCCATCCACTGACGGTATGATGCTCGGAGCTTTGCTCCTTGCACACTCGTAGGGTCATCACAGTTGTCTACAATCTCCAACCCTTCCTCGGCAAACCCTTCAGCCAGGATACCCTTAACCGTGTTCCACCTCTCAATCCTACTCTGGTCGGCCTTCAGCCACTCATAGAACACACCAGTGGACATTGTGCCCACCTCCTTCGGCAGGTTCTTCAGAAGCGGCCTGACGCCCTCATGCTCCAGATACAACTTGAATATCCTCTCCTCCCCATACGCATCCAATCTCTTAGCTGCGCTTCGGGTCATCTTCTTACCTGGCATTCTTACTCCACTGTTGTGCCATCGCCGCCGCCAACCCTGTCGGGGTCAGGGATCTCATCTTAGAGCGTTCGGGACTTGGCCCCATCAGCCAAACCTCCTGCTCTCGTCCGTGTTGCATACTTGTAGCTCTCTAAGTGGTGGAAGTCCACGAAGCCACAATCCTGTTTTCTTTTGTGTCTGGTGTCCAAACCAATAGGGCTGGACATATTGGGGCACAGGTAGTTCCAAGCTGATGTGCGATAACTCGGGCCACCTCTGGTAACTATTCAGAATACCCACTGGATTCTCTATACATACTTTCTCACACTCAACCTCCCAGATGGCTTGGACGAATCGCAGTGCATCTGCCTGTCGCCCATCCTCCCTCTTCTCCTTGAACCATCTTGCCTCTGAAACAGCCAAGTGCGTGCAAGGTGGGAAGGCGATAACCATAGCCCACTGCTCTTGACCCAACACACCTAGAATATCCTTCTGGATATGAGGTCCAGGGCGGTCGCTAGGTAAGATATCACAACTAACAGCGTCAACGCCCTTGGAGAGAAACGCATCCCTCACTCGACCTGAATACTCACAGGCGACCAAGACTCTCTTCTTACCTGGCACGCCACTTCTCCTTGGCCCACGATTTAATCAATCCATCCAGCTTGGCCTCCAGGTTCTTCCTGGAAAGCCTGTCACCAACCTCATTAAATCTCAGCGGATCGTCCACATCCAGGCCATGACCAACCAGCCCGTGGATCGCCACCTCAATCTCCTGCCTCCACTCGTCAGCATCATCCGTGCAGTCCTCCAGCGGCAGCAACTCCAGCGCACGCAGCACGGTCACGGCTCGGTCTATGTCGGCCATCTATCCTCCTCACTCTCGTTGCCCTCGGAGATCTTCAAGGTCCGATAATCAAACATGATTGGTATACCGTCCGTGATCGTAGGGCCGTGCCTGTTCTTGCCGATCAGCAACCAGGTCAGGCCAGTGTGATTGCCCTCTCTTTTCGCTCGGCTGTGATCCAAAAGCAGGCATAAATCGGAAGAGGCTTCTATGGTCTGTCCCCCGAAAAGCCCCTGACTCCTGGGCGGACTGTCGTAGTTCGACGAGGTTGTCCTGTTGAACTGGGACAGGCATATGATAGTGCAGCCCTTCCTGACGCCGAACGCTCTAAGCTCGCTCACCACCCTCTGGGTGGCCTTGTAGATCGTGTCCTCATCGCCCGTGTTGCATAGCTGCAAATAATCCAGAATGATGTACCTGCATCCAGCCTCGTAGCACTGCTCAGTGTACTCAATAACAGCCTTCCAATCCCCAAGCACAGTGTCGGGCACATAGAGAGGCGGCGAGCCTGAGAGCTTCTGTTTAGTCTCCAGCCATGACTGGGAGTTGAACCCCCCATGCTCCAGGGTCTTCAGGTGCGTGCCAGTGTGCAGCGCATACAGCCTAGTGCTGACCTGCTGGGCTGACATCTCAAGAGAGATCAGGCCAATCGACTCACCATGATTCAGGGCAGCGGACGCGAAGTTCAGAGCGAGCGCGGACTTGCCGAACCCAGGGTTGCCAGCCACGGTCACGAACCATGACCTGCCTATGCCCTTGCCGCCTCCTGCGTCCCTACAGATTCTGTCCAACGTAGGCAGTCCAGTTGGCGTGGCATCGACTGGCGCGGTCTGGTGACGCTCGTACTCTGCCAGGAACTCGGGGCTGAAGACGTTCTTCATCTGTAGAACGCCCAGTTAGGCAAGCTCAACTCCTGTATGCCCTGCTCGTATCCAGGCCACTCGTTTGTGTCCTGGCAGTGCTTGTAGATGGCCAGCAACTCGTCTATCTCTGAGTTGCCCAGATCCAGAGCCTCATCAGAGAACTGGAATATGGACAGGCCGAAAGGTGGAGTGGATTCGACGGCCACTATAACGAACGCCGTCCTCTCAATCTCCCAGGGCGATAGCTCACCCCGAGCGTAGCCGCTCAAGTAGAACGCCGCCTGCCTGTAGTACCCAAAATCATACGCGCTTTTGGCGAACGCACCGCAGTCCCTGGTGGTCTTCAGGTCGGCCAGCACCGCGCCGTACTCGGAGTCCTTGGCTGGGATGGCGTCGATCCTGCCACGGCACCTCACGCCAGTCTTCTCGTCGCTCCAGAACATGGACGCCTCAGTGACAGCACCTTCATCGGGCAGCAGGAGCTTGCACGCTATCGGGTTCGACAGGACGCTGCTCCTGATCGACAAGATCTGCTCATAGACGGCTGGAGCGATGATGCTCTCGGGCCTCCATCCCTCTTCTTCCAACTCCGCCCAGGCTTGCTTGGTTTTCTTCAATCGCCTGTCGCCCCCAGGCCCGACCACATAGTCGGTCAGGAACCTCTCATGCTCTAGAACGCAGGTATGGACCTGTGAGCCTAGCACCATAGCAGGGGTAGGAGTCGGATCGGAGGCCAGGTAAGCCTTCAGATGTAGTGGGGATTTTTTCAGGTGATTCAGTTGAGAGTTGCTGACCTCATCGCAGGAGTGGTAATTGCTCTCGTCCATCTGAGTGTCAATCTCCCACACCGACTCGTTGTAACCATCACTAATTCCCTCTCTCATTCTACGCTCCAGTTTCTTCCAACAGAATGTTGTGTCTTCTTCTTCGATTTACTTACAGCCTCCAGTACCCACCGCTCGCTGCGCTCCACGTTCCTGAACAGTGACTCTGGCATCTGGTATCCCCTCACGCTCATGTGGTGCTTGCTCTTCTTGACCTCACGCAGCACCGCACGGAACAGGACTAGAGGATCGCCTGGGTGCTTGGTTAGCTGCTCGGAGTAGAGCTTCACCAGCACCTTGGTTCTTCTGGGGGTGAGCCTGGGGTGCGGCTGCTTGCCACCTAGCTCCTCAACCCATATTGCCCACAAGCTCTGGTGGATGTAATTCCCGTCTGCGTCCAACCGAAGGTCTGGATCCGCCTTGGGTTTTGGCTTCTCACTATAGCTCTCGCCGTCCTGCCTTTCGGCCCAGTTGGTTATCTCTATCAGGGATCCCAGCTTGCCCTGGCTGATGACCTTGATCCTGCCCTCGGCCTCCAGGGTCTTCAGCATCCTAGAGATCTTGGTTCTGGACCAGCGCACGATCTTGTTGCCAGTCGAATACTCGCAGTCCTCCGAGATACGACTGAACGAGCGCAAGACCTGACCAGGCCCGACCACCACCTTCTCCGAGCCTGCACGATAGGTGAACGAGTCCGAGCCGTAGGTACACTTGAGCAGTAGGTAGGTCCAAAGTCTGAGGTCATCACTGGACCTTTTCCAGATATCGTTCGTGAGTATGTCCCTGGACAGCTTGATCCATCCACTCACTCTCCTTCCCTCTTCGCTGTAATCACACCCCACTCGACCAGCCAATCAAATACCTCTCGCACATCCTCTGCACACAGCCAGGGTACATCTCTGAGCCTGCATTCCTCTTTGAATACGGCCTGGGAATCACGGAGCTTCTTCTTGGCCCTGGGTGCCTTCACCTCTATGAAGAACAGAGGCAACTGACTGTCCACTGGACCGAACACAACCAGGTCGGCAAGCCCAGGGGTCATGCGAGTGCCCCCTCGACTTTTCCTGTAGCCCTGCTCGGTGCTGTAGACCGCGCAGCCAAGTACCTTCAGGAACTCGACGATCTCCTTAGAGACTAGCCGTTCACTCCTCTTCACTGCCGCTCGGGAACTGCTTGTAGAGGTGCTTGAGCGCGACCACAATCTGGTCGTTCGCACTTTCGAGTGAGGCTATGGCAGACTTGATCGCTGTGCGTGATCCATTGTGCAGCAGGGCCTCGGGCACGCGCCCTAGTCTCAGTCCAGCACGGCGCACCTCGTCCTGCGTGGCACCGATCTCCTTGACCAGGTTGGGCAGAAGCTGCTGGGTTAGTGCCTCCAGATTAGAAACTTGGCTCATCGGTATTCTCGGTTGGCTCCCAGGTGTCCAGCTTAACGTAGTAGGCTGACTTGTCTTTCTTCTCCAGCACATCAGCGTTTAGCCATTCCTTATCTGACTTCGATTTCAGGAACGCAGCCAGGTCAGCGGTCTTGATACTGAGCTTGCAGATTACGAACGGAGGTGCTGCCTCTGTTCTCTCCTTGTCGGCGTACAGGCCACCAACAAATTCACCGTCGAATGATGCCATCTTAGGATTCCTTTATCTCGTTGAGTTCTTTAGTTAGAAAAGCGATTGCCTTGTTTACTCTGAGCAGCGGCCCACCAGCATTCAGGACTTGCTTGCCCAGCTTGATGTCCTTGACCTTGACCTTCTTCCCGTAGGGATAGTCTGGGTCACGGGTCAACTCACACTCTGCCAGCACCTCTGACAGTTGGGTCAGTTTCGTAGCCAGGGTCTTCTTCTCCCGTCTGGCCTTGACCTCATCCCTCACAATAGGCTCGGCTGGTTTACCCTCACCAGCACGGAAGAGATTGAAGCCCAAGCCAGTGAGTATCGCCGTGCATTTAACAAAAGCACGCCAGCGAGCATCGTTGATGTCCCTGCTCGACGGGCTACTGTCTGGACCTGCCACGATTGCGTTGAACTTGTGATCCATCACGGGCAGGAAAACCACACGGCTGACCTCACCTATGCTGACCTTGCAGCCGACTTCAGCCGAGCCGTCAGGGTACAGAGTGATGGGGTAAAACTCGTACTCAAAATCTGGGTAGTGGGATTGCAGGATCGCCATGCAATCGGACCAGGGTATCCACGATAGGGTCTGGCGACCCACCGACCTGCTCTGCGTCCACTCACTCACATCAATAGCTGACATCGACTTCCAGATGTCCTTATGCGTTGGACTACTCACTACTCACCTCCAAGATTCTGAAACTTCCTACTAGATATTCTCTGACGCACTTCGGCACTGGACTGGCACCTCTGAGCCAGCGGTACACCGTGCCAGGTGGACGCACCAGAACCCTCTCAGAATAGGCACCTACTCCTCTGCCATCAGCGTCGATGGCCTCCCTCAGAGCCTTGATGGCCCAGTCCCCTTCATGTGGGTTTTTCACCATTTAATTTCTCCTTGCAAATGGGTCTGGGGGTGGGAACGATAACCAATGTCAGGGTCCAATGTCAACTTTGGCCCCCAATAATGTCCCCACCTTGGATGTCTCCACCGTCGCTGGAAGCCCATTTTGACCCAAAACCTCCAAATTTTATTTCCTTGTGTAGCAACGACTTATGGGATTCGAGTGACAATTGTTACAAAAACCCCTGTTGACAGGTCTGAGTCCCTTATATAATCCCTGTGTCATTAGTCACTCACGCGCCCACACGGAGGCACAAAATGAACCTACCGTTTACTCCACTTGCTGAAGCTGAATGGGCAGAATTGGATAATATTTTCGCAGACGCAGAGGCAGAAGAAGAGGCTAATTATTACGCTTATCAAGAACACCTCGCCAGCTTAGAAGAACAAAAAGTTGAAATCCGTGCGGAATACTTTTTGAGTGGAGTTAAAGATCCAGATGCGTGGGCATCTGCACACATAAGAGAATTGGAGTCAGTAGACGAGAGGACAAGGAAGGAAGAGGAAGCGGTTATTGCTTATGAAAAATTAGAAGAAGAAGGTCTACGCCCTTGGTGGACTTCTTCACGCAACGACTACTACAACGTCTAGGAGGCACAAAATGAACGCCAAGACTTACACAGTAACTTGGACTTTCGAGGTTGAGGCGAATAGCCCAGAAGAAGCCCAGCAAGCTGTTAGGGGAGTTGTAGAAGCCGCTGATGCCAGACCAACGGACATTCGCTTCGTCTATAACCAGTCTGAAACTGTTGAGCAGAAGGAGACAAACTGATGACCAAGAAAGAGAAGCGCAACATCAGACAAGAAGTCACCGACAAGATCGTGGATGCTCTTGAGTCAGGCACAGCACCTTGGGTCAAGCCCTGGTCCTCCACAGACGGCGCGACTGGCTTGCCATCCACTCTAGTAGCCCTACGTTATGCCGCCAAGTACGGATGGTTAGCAGGTCACACACACTGGGTCACGCATCAAATTCGGGATCAGGCTGACGATAGGTGGTATGTGTAACAAATGTTTATTGATACAACATCAGGTGATTTTGATTATACATACCTTTCATTAGGGGCAGGTGTGCAATCCAGCGCACTGCTTGTGCTGGCTTGTACCGACAAGCGCATACCTAAACCTGATGCAGTGATCTTCGCTGACACCGGGGACGAACCTCCTTGGGTGTATGAGTATGTGAAGATTCTGACGGAGTGGGCCAAACAATATGACGTTGATGTTGTAACTGCACAGAAGGCTGTGCTTTCCCAGTGGGTGCTCGACAGAAAGCAAGAAGGCAAGCTGTTTGTGAACATACCGCTTTACACAGTCAACGAAGATAAGTCCCAGGGACACCTGCGTAGGCAGTGTACAAGAGAGTTTAAGATTGCACCGATCACGAAGAAGGTTCGTGAACTCTTGGGCTATGAGCCTCGCAAGCGAGTTAAGCACAGCGTTCGTGCCATGCTAGGCATCAGTGCTGACGAGACACAGAGGATGAAGCCATCGCGTTTCAAATGGGTGACCAACACCTTTCCATTAGTAGACCTTGGGATCAGGCGAGAAGACTGCTATAAAATTGTGACTGACGTAGGACTGCCCAAGCCAGAGAAATCAGCTTGTGTTTATTGTCCCTATCATGACAACAACTGGTGGTCGTGGATTAAAAAAGAGCACCCGAAAGAATTCGCTAAGGCTGTAGATTTTGACCATGCGGTTAGAGAGATGACCATGCGCGGTGGGGAGCAGCTTGGGTATATCCATTCTTCATGTCAGCCATTAGATGAAGTGGAGTTCAAAGAAGCAGACCCGAATCAAGTTGACATGTTCTCTAATGAATGTGAGGGTATGTGCGGTGTTTGATAAAAATGAAGCCTTCCAGATTTTGAGCGGCACCAGGTCGCAGAGAATGTCATCAACAACACCGACGCCACGATCCGCTACGGACTGAGCAAGGCGTTCTATCAGCCCAGCACGGATGTGGTTGGACTGCCCGACCGTGAAGTGTTCGACAACCCCGAGAGCTTCTACTCCACAGCCTTCCATGAGCTAGGCCACTGGACTGGGCATAGTGATCGGCTAGACCGTGATGGCATCAAGAGCCACTCGGCGTTCTTCGGCAGCGAAGAGTATGCCTTTGAAGAGTTGGTGGCCGAGCTTACCAGCGCGTTCCTCTGCGCCGAGCATAAGATCGACGGCTCGCTCCAGCACCCCGAGTACATAGCCAACTGGCTGACCGTCCTCAAGAACGACAACAACGCAATCTTCCAGGCCAGCAGTCAGGCCACCAAGGCTGCGGACCTCATCAACGAAGGCAACCAAGAAGCTGCGTCAGAATCCGCTGACGCAGCAGCATAGGAGAGCAACTAATGATTAGCACTAATGGTCGCATCGAATACGGTGGGGAAATCAACAGCATCCATGAGTTCCCTGCCCACCTGAAAGCAGACGGGGACACCCAGTTTGTAGACTGGACCGCACCCGATCTGGAGAGGATCACCCGTCTGCGCCTAATCTCAGATCCTGGGTTTCCTGTTTGGGATGTGAGCTACTGCCTCGGCATTCTCAAGAATGGAGTGGTAGTCCATGTGCAACTTCCTTTCGATCAACTAAGAAAAAAGAATGTCAAGAAGGACATTCTGACGTATGCGGTAGAAGATAAGGTTTATGCAAAAGGTCTAGGCTTATTTAGTCCCATCACTATTTCCAAATCCTGGTAAGGGAGAGCAACTGACATGAAAGTAAAATTCACTAAATCTCACGGTGGCAGAGAGAGATACTTTCCTGTGAAGTATAAGAAGGATCTGATTGGAGATTGTGCAATACGGGCAATCGCACATGGTACGGGCAACGACTACCTAGTGGTTTATAAAGATCTTTTTGAGCTTGCCATGAGTAAGGGCTGGATGCCTAACTCTGAGAGAAACTACGAAGCCTACCTGTCTTCACTTGGTTGGAAGAAGAACAGTCCTGCAAAGGATGCTAGAGGCAAGAAGGTTCGCCTCAAAGACTGGGACATAGAGGGGACTTACATCATCCTCACCTCTGGTCACCTGACCTGTATAAAGGATGGTGTGAACTACGACACATTCGATTGCAGACCTTGGTGTGGTAACTCTTACTACACACCCATTAGCCAGGAGGGGGCCTGAGACGGTCACTTACTGGATTAGGATTACATCGACATTGCTACGAGACAAACATGGACGCGAGATTGACTCCCTTGCCGCCGATCCGAATGACACAAGTGGACTCGGCTACTGCGGAGATCGACAGGGGTCACGAGGTTGGCAGGCTCGCCTACTGGAACTTAGTTGAAAGGCAAGAGAATACTGACACCTCCAAGAGATCCTCTGGCGTATGGCGTGTAACCAATAGAGGTATTTCGTTTGTGCTCCACGGAACTGAGATACCAAGCCATGCATTCTGTAGCGTGCCAGGCCATGTCATACTTGGCTTTGAGGATGACCTTGTTACTATACATGATGTTCTGAAGGAACGGTTTGACTACAATGAGTTAATGCAAGGAGGCAACGGTGTTACGGGTACGGGGTAAAAGGTTAGCTAAGATTGGCGCACTCACATTGTTACTGGGTGCATCCACTCTAGTAGCCCTACGTTATGCCGCCAAGTACGGATGGTTAGCAGGTCACACACACTGGGTCACGCATCAA
>VTLG01002663.1_pt1 | contig 21602 bp, 9 predicted proteins | sample 4694571 | NCBI WGS metagenome assembly VTLG01 (sample SAMN12604809, study PRJNA352737) | marine metagenome | biome: ENVO:00000447; feature: ENVO:00000209|ENVO:00000569|ENVO:01000036; material: ENVO:00002151; isolation source: viral sequences binned using virsorter ... | reverse complement strand
GGCGGTCCAGACTCTGGTCTTTACATAGCTTTAACCAAAGGCCGCGAATTAACTGATAAACACCGAAGGGCCTTGCAAAAGGTCGCGGATATCATTCAAGAAACCGGTGAGAGTAAGATGTTCATGGCTGCCTTTGCGGTAGCTTCGGCTGATATGCGTTATTGGGGTGAAAGACTGATAGTAGCCCAGGAAGAAGAAGGTCTTGATAAGACTGATCATGCGGCCAAACGGTTCTACATGGCCATGCGCGGGATGAAAGATGCTCATCGCCATATACTTGAAATGGATAAGATAGCGGCCTTGGCTCAAGTGGAGTCTGAAGACCTTTCTGTAATAATGGCTAACTAATGTTCATGTGGTGAACATTAATGTTCATGTCATGAACAGAGATGGTTCACCTGATGAACGATAAGGTTCATGTGATGAACGAAGGAAGAACCTATTAAGAATAACAATAAAGGAATATAATGGAAAAATTTACTATAGGATGTGATGTTTGTGGTTTCAGTATGTTTTCAAACCAGTGCAGGATCTCCTGCCCTAATTGCGGATACCTGATGGATTGTTCAGATCATTCAATAAACCTACCGGAGGCGAAGGAATATGAAAAAAGCAGAGAAGTTTCACAGCAAGACCTCAAACGGCCATAGGAATTATGCGCTTGAGCTTATAGAGGAAGTAGTACCAGATGCAATGTTGATGGATGGGCATGATAATGCTCTTATCGGGTACATAGATCGCTTTGGTAGTGAACCAGTAGCGTGCTATGACTACAACATAGTCATTGAAAACCTGATGAATGACTTCGATGACTACGAAGAAGAGACAGATGCCTACGAAGCTGCAGTAGAATGGTACCAATATAACATGTATGGTGCCTGGGTGGGTGAAGGCACACCATGTTTCTTGATGAGGCCGGAAGGTGAGCGATAAAAAAGTAATAAATGGCTGGAAATTATTCACTTTACGGAAGGATGGCACGTTAGGTAGCCTGTTTATCAACCGTAGAGCAAGGATTGAGCCGGAAAAGTGGTATGAGGCCGAATCTTACCCTACGAAAGGGTATAAATACCGGCCTTATTGGCATGCAACGAACGTACCGGAAGCTCCACACCTTACAAAAAAGGGTAGAGTGTGGAGAAAAGTGGAATTGAAAGGAGTTACGGAGATGAAACGTCCTTTCTCTCAAGGGGGGTTGTGGTATTTAGCCGAATGGCTTAGGGTTGTAGGGCCGTACATAGATCTAATAGTCTAAAATCCGAAAAAATTTTTAAGTTGAGGGGTTATACTTAGCTAACATGGGAAAATACGACAGAGCATTAGACTGGGAAAAGATGGAAGAAGCCCAGGCTCCTGATTATATACCCCCTAAAGAGGAATTAGCAGGGCTATCTAGCGTAGTACAGGAACAATATGAAGAAAGGGCAACCCCCACTGTTTCTACGCAGAATCAGGCTTATACGGACTTCATAGAAGCCAACCAAGAATCTTATACTCAAATTGTAAATCCACCATCTAACGAAAGAAGTCATGATCAGTGGATGATGGATACGCAGAACGAGTTAGAAGCAGAGCAAGAAGCTGAAATTACACGTCCACCAGACATATTTAGTGATATTCTTACTAATCTAGCGCAAGCCGAGCAGGCAAGTTCTGATGCAGTGCGTACTTGGCGTGAGACTCCTGAAGAGGAACTTCCTGAAAATATAGCCCGAGGACGAAACCTTATGGACGATGTTACGTTTGGGGCTTTAGCTGCGTTGCTTGGATTCAACCCAAAGAGTGAAGTGGAGAACATACTTCAACTAGGCGATGCCGCGCAGAGCTTTATGGACGAAGTAAGGGCAGATTCTGTTACTATGACTGCTAAAGAATATAACGACAAATACGGCACAGTAGTAGAATCTCCGATAGATTTACAATGGTTGCGGGACACATACAATATGGATGTCAACCCAGAACTACTGAGTTTTTCGGAGTGGGCCTCACAGACACTTGGCTTGCCTGAAATCGCTAAAAACCCAATAGACCTTCAGCGATCTATTCAAGCTAACTTAGACAGAAATGTGGTTTCTGGCTGGGATGAAGACCTTCTTGGTGATTGGCCTAGTGAGTATTACAGGGAGACTCCAGGCGGTCAGGTTGTTGTTAGTGGTAGAAAAGCCCGAGAGGAGATTGCTAGTGGGTCGGCAACTCACCCAAGCTTAGTTGCTGGCAACCCTCCTCCCGAGGGAGTAGTGCAGAACGAGCAACTGGGCATAGGAAGTTTAACAACAAAGGATGTGTATTCGTTTGTTAGTATGAATAAAACCGCTGCTGATGCGGACAATCCAAATGACCGATATCCATATGACAAATTTGAAGAAACGAGAGACGATGCTGACAAACTCGGATATTATGAAAAATTCTTGGACCCCGAAGGCGATAATTACCAGCCTGGTCGTGTAAACATGGAAGTAGCAAAAACGGGACTAGTGTCTGACAGGCCAGTCGCGATAGTTAGGGTCTCAGATAAATATGGCGGAATACCGGACAAAGAAGTTATGGTGTATGTGTCAAGTGGGACGAATGCTCCAGAACTAAAAAAGGAGGGGGACGTAATTGCTATTACAGGTTTTTCTAGTGATGGACGGTTTGAAAAAATCTCCGAGCAAGTACATATGAATTTTGGTTCCCGTATAATGAACGAAGCCACAAACCTTATTAAAGACTTAATAAACGAAGACTACTGGATTGGAGAGTATTACGACAAATGGAAATTACTGGGAGACGGACCTCACTTTCCTTAATTATGCCACGTAAAGATCCTAAGAGTATTACTGACTGGGCAACAAGCGATACAGGCTTTATCATTGCTGATGCTAAGAAGAAGAAAGGCAGGCTCATGCCAGGCCCGGTACAGCTAATGCCACATCAGAAGAAGATACTAAAACATATCTTCAAGAAGGATAGGTCTGGTCGTTTCCCTTACGATGTAGTGGTCTGGTCCTGCCCCAAGAAGAGTGGCAAGACTATGATGGGTGCATTAGTAGGTGAATGGTTCGCATTGACCCAGGAAGCACCTAACGAGATATATGTCATAGCTAATGACCTAGAACAGGCCCAAAGCCGTGTGTTTGATAAGATTCGCTACTCTATTCAGAAAAACCCTTCACTAAAGAGTGTAAAGCTTACTAATCGAGAGATAAGGTTTGAGAAGACAGGTACACGTATTATTGCTTTATCTAACGACTACGCATCCGCCGCAGGCTCAAATCACGGGTTAACCCTCTGGGATGAGCTCTGGGCCTACACATCTACGGCAATGCAGAGGCTATGGGATGAATTAACCCCAGTACCTACCCGTGTGAACTCCATGCGCTTTATTACCACCTACGCAGGGTTTGAAGGGCAATCCGAGACATTGTTCGATCTTTACCATAAAGGAGTGGGCAAAGAGGAGTTTACCGAAGGTATGGGCGAAAGAATACCCGAACTGGGTGATATACCTTGCTATAAGAATGGTAGGCTGTTTGTTTACTGGGACCATGAGTTACGGAAACACCCGGGTTTGTCAGTAACATCACAAGAGTATCATGATGAGCAAAGGCTACAATTGCGCCCGGCAGCTTTTTTACGTTTACATGAAAATCGTTGGACATCTGATGAAGAGATGTTTATCCCCCCGGAGCGGTGGGATGCTTGTGTAGATCACGACCATACTCCTATGTTAGCCGATGAAGGTAAGTCTTTGTGGATACATGTTGATGCTTCTGTCAAAAGGGACAGTAGTGCGGCAGTAGCCACGTATTATGACCGGGATACCCGTAAAGTGGTCCTGGCGATGCATCGGATATGGCAACCAACCCCGGACGCACCACTAGATCTTGAAGAAACCATTGAGAAGTATCTGATCGAGTTATGGGCGCGATACCGGGTAAGTGGTATTTCTTATGACCCTTTTCAGTTCCACCGCTCCGCCACTACTTTAGCCAAGCGAGGTATACCGGTAGTGGAATTTGCACAGACTGAGCCTAACCTCACAGCAGCATCACAACAGCTATATGAGCTCCTAGAGTACAAAAACCTGCTTATGTACCCCAGTAATGAGCTCAGGAGACAGGCGATGAGTGCAGTAGCTTTAGAGAAAAAGAGGGGCTGGAGGATAGCAAAGGAGAAAACTAGCTCCAAGATAGACTCTGTGGTATCGTTAGCGGCCTCAGCTTACCACACTGTTACTCATGGGGCCTATCAAATTGATAAGCCTTTGACTCTAACATCCAATTTCTCGGATGATGGCGCAGTACCTGTGGCATGGAACGAAGAGGCTTTACCAGCAATGTTTAGGAATTAATCATGGCTCCAATATTTCCCCCAACTATTAGTGAATTTCCCGAGTATAACCCTTTAGAGACAAAATATGTTGAAGGTTTAGAGGCGATTACCCCGAGTGGTTTAGTACCTATTGGTGATGCTATAGACCAAAGAGCGCAGGAATATAATATTAGTGCGCTTGTTTTGGCAGGGCTACTACAGCAAGAAAGTGGTTTCCAGACGCATGATCAAGAAACCGGTGAAATATTAGGTAGTCCGGCAGGGGCTCGCGGCATAGCACAATTCATGCCTGGAACTCAGAGCGATGTTGAAGGTAGATTAGGTAAAAAACTTGATATGGGAAATGCTTTTGATGGTATTGAGGCAGCCGCCAACGAACTGGCACATTTGAGAGATAGAATTAATGAATATAGTGGCGGATACGCTTCACGCAACAATGTATTGGCGGGGTATAACGCAGGACAAGGATACGTGAGAGATTCTATAGACTGGGGCAATTGGCACGGTCAAGACAAGTCAGACCCTGATTATGGTGTTCCTAATATTGCCGAAACACGGAGATATGTATCAGTAATACCTATACATATGAAGAATATGCAAGGCAACTGGGATTGGCCTGAAGCCGGAACAGCACCAGTAGGTCAAGGGAAATCGCAGGGAGGCGAATATCAATTTGAGCCAGGGGAAGATATAGATGAATATGCAAGGCGTAGGGATGCTACTTCTTCATCACCACCCGATTATAAAAAAATGTTTACGGGAGACCAAGACAAATCGGATATTTGGCTCCCACCTTCTTCTGTGGATCCACGGCGCGAGAAGTATCAACGAGATGTTAGTAGCGGCTTAATGCCATCAGGCTTAGTAAAACCAACAGGTAAGTGGGCAATATGAATGTAGTAGGCCTTGAAGAAGAAGGGTATCACCTAGATCAGTTTAAAACTGCTGGCGGAGGAGTGATAATGCCAGTGGAAGAGTCTAGTCGTGAGGAAACCCCTATATATGTGCAAGGCGGGGCTATTTATGCGGATAATGACTTATTGCAAGTAGCGAATGAAATCGTGTCAGCCAGTGGCAATAGGAGTGTAAAAGAAGATTATGTAGGTTTTGCGGCTATGCGGTCTGAAGCAGATGTGGGGAAACAGTTGTGGGTACGTAGAGTAAATCCGGGAGAATGGATAGGCCCTATTACTGTGATTGCAGCTATTCCTAATGAAGAGTATGCGCAATGGACTGACCAGAAAATAGCTGTAGCGGTGGATAAGAATTTATCTCAACGGCTTGGTATTTTTAAGAAGGGAGGGGCTGAAGATAAAGAAAAGTCGGCCCGAGTTGATGTAGAAGTATTTAATGGCAATAAACCTATTGACAATATGGAAGCGGCTCAGGTAATCAATAGCCCGGAAATAATATCAGCACCACAAGGCTCGTTTTCATCACGACAAGGGTATGATTGGAATACTAATAGCAATAGACTTCCATCACACGCGAAGGCATATTCACAACTAGGAAACAGAGCTTTAGCTTCAGCATCTTCTGGAGTAAGTGAGGAAGAAGCTAATATGCAAGGCGGACGAATTTCACCGCAGTCAGGGGGTGGAATGTATGAGCGGCAACAAGAACGTCTTGCTTGGCTAACAGCACAAAGACAAGCTCAGGAACGACAACAGTTTGGAGAATATACAGATAGGTCTACTTTTGATTGGCCTTTGGGTGGTGGTGTACCGCCGGGTGGTGGTGATGGGGGCGGAGAAGGCGGAGGAGAGGGTGGTCCTGAGATTCCACGTCCACCACATGTAGAGACTACTGGTCAAAACACGAAAATATATGAAATTATGATGACCTCCGGCATGGACCAGGCGGGCATTCAGGCATGGGCAGACGCAAATGGATATAGCTTTGAAGAAGCAATTGATATACTATTTGCACAATTTGTACCTACGGAGTGGAAATCACCGTGGGAACAGCATATGGAAGCATCGGGGTTGCCGGCTGGAACTAGCTTAGAAGAAGCATGGGCTCAGATTGGTGCCGGTGGCGAAGATGGAGTGGTTCAACTATATCAAGGAGAAGAGGGAACACGCGCTCATTATGAGCACGATTTTGCGGAAGGATTAACCCAGCTTTCATTTGCAGAGTGGGCAGCGCAAAGATATGCTTTAGGGGACTTTGAAGATGGTGGAGCAAAAGCTCCGATAGATCAAGAAGCGGCTAATGCGGCTAATGTGCTATTACAAGAATTGCAGGGAGATGAGACGATAGGTACGGATACGGCATCCGACCATGACGATTCATGGGGTGATGACGAGGAATATACAGAAGTAGATCCTAGGACAGGGCCGACAGGCCAAACACAGCAAGGCCCTTCAGAGGCAGATTTATGGGCTCAGACGCAAGGATTTGAGAATATGGAAGCTTTCTATGCCTGGGAAGATCCTGAATCTGATACGGTCGCAGTTGCACACGACCCATACGTAGAGGAGCCATTAGCAGAAGTGTTTGAGCAACATATGGCTTTAGATCCTGGTGCTCCAGAAGATACTTTGAGGGAAGAAGAAGAGCGCAGAGCAGAAGAAGCACGATGGGAAGAACAGAAAAAGAAGCTTGCGGAACGTGCTCAAGCTTGGGCAGACATGGAGGGAGCATTATGGTAGCAATAGGGAATTGTGTAGTACAATAGGAGTATAATATGGCAGACGACCAAATGAGCAGGGAAGCCGATTTATTAGAGAAGTTTTATCGTGCTAAAGCGAAGTGCAATAAGTGGCACGGACGCATCAAAGAACACGAACAGTTTTATGATTTAGAGCACTATTCTGATTCGTCTTTACCTGGAGAAAAGCGCATTACCCTCACTAAGGCTACTAATGTTGTAGACCTTGCTGTAGGTATATTAACGGCTAATGAACTGACTATTCAGGCTGTTTCGCCCGAAGAAAGCGAAAGTGTTAAAAAGCAGGCCAGTTTAGTGGAGCAGTTCTTAGATGGTGTTATCTATATAAACTCCGAAAGACAGGAGACTGACCTGCGATACGACTGGACATTCTATCAAGTACGAGATGGGGCAGTCGGTCTAAAGACCGTATGGGACAACAGCTTTGATGGAACCTTACGGGTAGAGGCCGATGAAGAAGGCAACCAGCGTGCTATTTATGACCAGCTTCCTTTATGTATCAATGTTCTTCCTGCAAGGTATTTATTCCCTGAGCCAGGTGGAAAACTGGGTAGATGGAAGTATGTATTTTATGCTATAGAGCGTAGTATTGATGATATGGAGCGAGAGTATGGTCCTATGGACAAATATAACTCGCTTACTGATAAACAGAAAGAATCCAAGAAAGGCGATTTTATTGACTATTGGGGCGAAGTTCAGTTGCCAGATGGTAGTTGGGCGATTGAGAATGCAACCTTATTTGATGGTCGTCTATTAGATGGCCCTCGCATTATGGAAGGATATACTGAGATACCCATCACTATGATGTTCTATAAACCAGTAGGGCATGTAAATCCAGAAGATTGGGGTCATTCTATTCTCAGACCGGTAATGGGAATGGTAAAAGAACTGGAGTGGCGTATCAATCGCCAGACCCGTTTATTGAATGTATTTGCTAATATGCCGTTGATAGCTAGAACGCGCGATGGGCGGCCCATCAAGGTGGACTCAGCTTTTGGTGATGTAGTTACCTTGAATGAAGGTGAAGATATTGCTTTCCCGGTATGGCCCGGAACAGCCCCTGATTTCAAAGATCAGATGGCGATGGTGGCTACTGAGATAGCAGACGCATCTTTCCCGGCTGTGATGTATGGCGAGGGGCCAAGTGCGGCTTCAGGTTATGCATTATCACAACAGGGAGATGCTGGACGAATACGATTGACACAACCGCAGAAACAACAAGAACGGTCACTAGCAGTATGGGCACGCAAGACACTTACATTGCTTCGTAACTTTGCACCCGAATTTACCGTTGAAGTATATGGCGATAAAGCTGGTGCACCATATAGCCAGGAGCTTACCGGACAAGACACAATGGGCTTTAGGGTCAACTTCCAGTTGAAACCCCAATTCCCCAATGATGAGACGCGAAAGGTTGCTATGGCTACCCAAACGAAAGACACCTTGTCGGCTGAGACTCGAATGGAGAAATACCTCGGGATACAGCAGCCGGACCAGGAGACTACGCGTATATTACGTGATATGGCAAGAAAGCACCCCATGATGGTGGAATACCAGATGATGTCCTTATTTAGGGAGTTAGCTGGAGAGGGTGACGAAGCGGCACGTATGGTGCTAGAAAGATTAGAACAGGGTGGCGGAGGTCAGGGAGGCCCAAGAGGCCCAGCACCGGGAGGTCCTAAACCCGAGCAATCACCGGGCTTACCCTCTGCTGTTAGAGGAGCAGTAACTCAACAAGAGCAGGGCTTTGCACCAGCCGGACAAGAGCCCTCTGAAGATGTATATAAAGTAACTAACGCAATGCAAGGCGTGCCAATGGGAGGCGCATAATGCCACGAGCCGATAGACAGTATAAAGCACCATTAGATACTAGCCAATTCAAAGTTATGAAGCTATGGCATGGATTGGGCGGAGATGCTGATAAGCAGTGGCGGAATGTGATGAATAGATATCCAAGGGAAAGGAACGCATTTAGTAGCTTAACTCCTGCGAAACGTGACTACCTAGACCGTACATACGGAGAATCCGAAGCAAATGAATGGTTGTCTACAATGAGCGGGACACCTAGACTAGGAGTTTAATTATGGCACACACCCCATGGCACAAAACCAGTACAACTGGTCCTGGAGCTCGGACGAAACGTGAACGAGAGTTCCAGAGTAGATTTAAAAACAGAAGAAAACCACCCACTCCCCCCCGGGGCTTTGTGGATGATGAGGTTATTCAATATCAAGACCCTCCCGTTATGCGTGGTGGTGGAGGTGGAGGAGATTGGGAGGATCCAGCGACAAAAGATCCAAGGACTACTGCTACTGCTACTGCTACGCCTGATCCTCGTTCTGGTGCGAGGGATTTTGGAATTGCGGATGAACCAGGAGTGGCCGATAAAATCGCACAGTGGTGGAATGACCTTGACGACGGATACATTCCGCCCACATCTACACCTACTCCTCCGCAAGGCCAATGGACGGATGAGCAAATAGCCTTCGTTATGCAGGAGTTTGAAAAAGATAAAAATAAAGGAATGTCTTGGGATAATATCAGATCCAAAAACTATGGCGAGCAGGGCCCGGGAGGAGAACTAGTTGATGCGTTTTTACGTTGGGCTGGATCGGGAATAGCGAAAGTGTGGAACGAATGGCATAGTTTGGATAAACCTAGAAGGGTGGGGCATACCATAGTTTATCCTGGTGGTATGACAAAGGAGCAATGGGAAGATTATGAGATGGGGTTGATAGTCGAGGCAGGCGGACAAGACGTAGATCAAAAGGCCAGCTTCGATGATGCACGTTATCGCGATGTTGGCGCGGATCTACCTGGCGAAGGATATGGCGATTTGCCAGATGAGCCTGATAAATATGATGCATATGATCCTCCGGGGCGGGGCGGACAGGGTGGTGGACAAGGAGGAGACAGGCTAGATCGTGACGAGTGGTTACGTAGATTTAAGCCAGACGTATCAAGGGACGATTATTTAGAAGATGATGTGAGATTACCTGAAGATCCATTTGCTGGACTGGAAGACTATTTAGAAGGACTTGGTCAAGTAGAAGCTGAAACTTTAGATGAGGCTACAGAAGGTGTAGTAGTGCCTGAGCTTACTACTCCTTTTGCGACAGAACAACAGCCTGCTGGTGATGTAGTGGTTATTCCAGAAAGCTCTCATATAGACAATGATCCAGACAATCCGAACTCAGAGGCTAAACTAGCATTTGAATTGAGAGAAATTGCTGGAACTATGCCACTTGACGAGTTAAGAAGTTGGTTTTCAGCACTAGGTTTAGATGTATCAATTCTAGCAGGTGCTGAAGAAAGTAAAAGACTAGACCCATATGGCGACACCGGTGGTCTGACTGGAGAAGCATTTGGCACTGCGTTTGAAAGGTATGGATGGTCTGACGATGACTATACTAGCATTTTACCCGATGGTAGTTTAGGTCCTGCTAATGGTGTACCTGACATTCTTGATCATGCGATACATACATTAAGACAAGATTTTGGATATACTGACGAAGGCATTGCCGCTCAATTCAAAGCTGGGTGGGCCTGGTATAACTATTCATTAGAAGATTTGCAGGGTGCAGGGAGTATCGAAGGGCCACCTGCAGGAGGTGAAGTTACAGCACCTCCTATAGCAAACACAATGGGTAGTGAGGGTGGACACTTTAATGACGGTAGCCCATACGATAATGTAGACTCAGAGCTTTCAGGTCGGTACGCAGGCTTTGACGCAGATGCTGAACAATTATTGTATGCTGGAGGAGCACCAGCATGGTGGGTTGGTTATATACCGGAATCCCCAAATAATTATTCGGTTCATGTAGCGGTAATGAATGCTATTCTACCTTTCTTATCGAAAGATGGACAACAAAGTATGGGTGCCAGTGTTTACGCGAATCTTGGGCCTAATATGGGGTTTGATCATTATATGGCGTTACCAGACTCGCCATTGTGGTCGGAAGACTTTGATATGTTTGAAGACCCACTAAGATGGACAAACTTAATCGATACCTTGATTCAATTACAAGGTGTATTAGTTGGCAAATATGGCGGTATGGATGTTCTACCTGACGATGCACAGGCACCTATAGCAGCTTTGAACACACTGATACAGGCTTTGTGGGTAGCAGAAAGATACTGGACTGGGCCTAAAAGTAGGAGGAGAAACGAAGACTTTAAACGAGATATAGAAATGTATATAGCTTACACTAAGCCGTCCGGAGATAAAGAGAGACCCAATTTGTTAGAGGGCTATCAGGGTATATTACGACATTTGATTGAGCCTATGATTTCTTATAGAACTTCTCCTTTGCAGGGAACTAAACCTAACCAAAGATATAATGTCTAAACAATTTGAAGACTTATCTTCGCCGGGCGATGTAAAAGAGTCGGCTATACAAGCTCGCCGAGTTCGGTTACACAACTACTATAAAATACTAAACGACGTTGCTTCCGGTAAAGAGCAACCTACTCGGACATATACTGCCGGTGCTGCTTTAACTAAAATGGCTGGCAATATAAAGGAGCAGCAGGAAGATGCAGAGGTAGAGGCAACTACTCAAGTAGCTACACCTCGCCCGACAGAAATGCTTCCACCTCCGGTTGAGGAAGAACCTCCTCCGTTAGCGGACAAATCTTTATTAGATAGACCCGCAGCAGAAATACAACAGGAGTTATCAGATGTTATAGAACCTTCGGACACTGGGGGTTTTAAGTGGTACCCTGAAGCATTAGCTCTTGCGGAACAAAAGGATTTAGATCTTACTAAAGCTCCGGCTATATTAAGTTCCATTATCCAAGCTCGTTCAGGTGGCGATGAGAACTATAGGTATGGTGATGCATCGGGCTTATTTGCAATGGGCTACAATGAAAAGAAATATGTAGAACAGCAATTAAAGCAATATGGATGGTTGCCAGAAGAAATCACTTGGTCTGCCGAAGATTATGATGCCTGGAGACATGATCCAGAGTTAACTGCAGAAGGTATTACTCAAGGTGCTGAGAATCAGCTTTTATTTTACTCGCCTATTATTTATAGTTTTGTTATACGAGGTATGGAGGCCGGTTATACAGGCAGAGATTTGGCTGAATATGTTGGCCAAGAGTCTGAATTACCAGGTGCTCGCCAGATGGCAGATGGTGAGTATGCAAAAGCATATGACACAATTACTAGTATTGCTCAACAGGCAATTAATGAAGTATATCCTGATGGTGTTCCAGAATCAGTACGTGTCAAAGCAGGCATTGTATCTCCGGAAGATATTGAAAGAGCAGGTATGCGTACTGCTACTGGCGATGATTATGCTGAGTGGGAAGAAGAGTACGATGTAACCTATCGTGAAGTAACCACAACAGAAGGTAAGGCATTTGAAGCTGGTAAGCCAAAAGAATGGTATGACAAATATTTTATAGACCATATTAATAATATGTTCCTGCCTGTCAAGCAATGGGCAGGGATGATGTATCATACGTCTCCTGCTTCTCGCTCTATGTTAATAACGGGCGCAAAAACTGTGGATAGAATTGCCTCTGTGATAGGTGGTGCGGCTAGTGCTATTACGGCAACGGTTTTACCGGTTTATGCTATTGGTGCATTTCTAGGAAAAGATACATCTAGTAGTGATTCTATATGGCAGTCCCTCGGCATGAAAGCTCATGCGGCTTACGACATGACCAGAAGTCGTATACAACGTACAGGTGAGATTTTTGAACCCTCTTACCCGACTGAAGAAGCTATGTCATTATCTGACTGGTGGGATTCTATAAGACGAGAAGACTACTATGATCATGTGACTGACGATGAGTTGGCATTAACCCCTGGGGTTAAAGATACACGGTGGAAGCCACAGGGCTTTACTGACTTTAAGCGGATATTTGTTCCTGGCGCAGCGCATTTAGATGAAGAAGAATTAAGTAAAGCATGGGATGGCCCTGCACGGGATTTTTCATATACCTGGTTATATAATCCAAAAGCAGAACAGGGTTATTTGCGTGATAAAGATTATGTATTAGCTCAAATTAATAAAGCACGCGCAATGGACGGGTTGGAACCACGCGACTTACATTATCATGAGAAAGATCGCCTGAAAAAACATTGGGAAGATCCAGACACAGAAATGGTAGGTGAAATGTTTGGTGACTGGACATGGCTGTTTCCTACCTGGGCAGTAAAAGGAGTACTGCGATGGGCAACTGCCGGAAAGGTTTGGCGTGGTCTAAAAGCAGGCGTGATGGAAGTTCCATTAGCGAAGTATTTATTAACAGAAGCAGTCAAATCCCAAGCACCTAAAGTTAAAGGACGAGCTATTACTCCTTTAGAAGACATCTACTATGCGTTTCAAAAAATGTTGCAATCAGACGGTGATGATTTAGGTAAGTTTATTAAGGAACAAGCAGACGATTCAAATACAGGTGGCTTAGTAGAAGCATTACAAGTGTACTTACAGCGTGGCACTATTCAGGACCTTGATGGAAAAACAATCGATTTGGTAGAGAATACCTTTAGAAATGTAGAAGAGGCGATGGAGCAAGGGGCTCAGAGAGCAGAGATTTCTGACAGGTTGCGTGTATGGCTTGGTGTTACACCCCCAGAACTACAGGGAGAAGGTATATGGAGACGTGTTTTAAAGAAAGAAATTAGATCACCTGCTAACATTACAGATCGTAGAGGTAGTCGCCACAGAATTTTAGGAGAGTCTGTAGAGAGAAGAATAGCTGGATTATTCAAAATCTTTGAGCATAATCAAATCTGGAAACAAGCGGATGGTGGAATACAAGAGGGCTTCTTAGATGATTTACGTAGAATAGGCCAACAGTTTGCTGACGATGACGCATTCAAAGTGCTTTCGCCTGAAGAGAAAGGCCGTGCGGTACTTCAAGAGTTTCAAAAACATATTGAAATTGAATTTAATATGAAACACGGCATACCACAGAAAGGACGCATATATAGTATGGGTGATGAAGGCGAGATGGTTGTTACAGCAGCAAAAGAAATCAACCCTCTTACGATGGCTGGACCAAACTATTTGAGAAGATTATGGATTGAATCTAACTTAAGTGCACGCCCCGGATTTACTATCAGGAATGTGTTTGACTCTATGTTCAGAGCTTTAGTGGTGGGTGGACACACTATTTTTTATAAATCCTTACAGGAAATTATTGACAATATACCGATAGCACACGGGCTTGTAGAAGGATTTGCCGCAAGAGAATTGGGTGCTGGCGCATTGAGTATCATGACAAAAAAGCGGTTGCCTAAGCCGTGGAAACTGGGAGATTGGGTAGATGCTTTTCGAGATGTGACAATAGCAGCCGAGAAAGCTGGAGATAAAGGCGGCAGTGCGATGTCGCGAATGCCCTGGCCGATAGGTAGACGAGAAGAGATTCTTGGAATACCTGTTCCCTGGAAAGGCACAGTAAGAACTAAAAAGGGACCATACAACTGGAGTTTAGCCACAGCTATGGAAGTAGCACGAGACTGGAATGAAGCATTCGAGGTAATGCTACGTCTGCGATTGTACGATAAGTTCTATAATAAAAATTATAAAAATATGTTTGACTGGTACGCCAAGGAAGTAGTCAGGCGACAGAAAAACCCCACTGTAAAAGGGATAATTAAAAATTTACTCGGTCAAAATCCTAAGAGCGAAGATCAGATCTTAGATATGCTCAACCATTTTTTGGTCGAGAATAATTTACATCGAGATTTAATGGTTCCTGAAGCAGTGCATAAATTAGTAAACGCCGCTACGGAAATAAAAACTTGGGACCCACAAAAGGCGGCACGAATTATAGATGAGGTTATCAAGGATATATGGGCTGCGCATGAGGAAATATTAGCTCGCGGTGGTAGACAATTAACGCCAGATACAATAAAACAGGTGATACAAAAAAATATAAAAAAGCAGAAAGATAATCTCGAGAAAGAGATAGAGAACATAAAGAAAGGGGGTGGTGGAACTACAGGCCCACATGGGGGTACTGGCGGGGGCCACCCACGTGGAGATATTGATGGTGGCCCTAAGACGGGAGGTAACAGCCCTGAGCCAGATCTGCCTCCACGGACAGACGTTGAGGGAGATATTAGTGCAGAAGCTTCTGCGACTAAGAATACCGATCCCGTTGAAGCTCCTTATAAGGACCAAGCAGAGCACGAAAAAATTCTTAAAGGCGAGGAGTTTGTTGGAAGAGAAGATTTAGATGCTACTATTCTTTCCAATCAACACACAGCTTCAGGTCTACCTAAGCCAGTAGCAGATGCGCGGAAAGCATTCCAATCTGGCGTTGGTAGGTTTGCTGACATATCAGGAATCAAACGTATTTGGGAACATAAAACACGGAAAACAAAATTACGACAATTATTTAATAAAACCATCAACTTTACACACTGGCTAAGAACACATCCTACTGTGGACGATGCTATAGTTCGTCTAGCCAGTGAAGGAGATAAGAGCTCTCTTTTAGGTCCACAACTACGAACACCACACCCCAAAAAGAAGGGTGTATATTTGCGCGGGTCTAATAAAGCCTGGGCAAGGTATAACGCATTAGAAATAAAAATAAACAATATAGTGCGTGAAGCTATAGATGAGATGTATGATGAAGCTAAAAAGCATTTAGACGACGGTAACGGTGGAGCTTTACGTCAAGCACTCAACAAAATTGATGAGCGGTTAGATCAACTAATTGATGAGTCAGGTTTTAATCCTCATGCTTTTCTAGATTTAGTTGTAGGAAAAGGTAATTACAATGTGGTACCAGATACTCAGGTAACTCGACAGAAAAACCTTGTTGGTACCATAGATTACCTCAAAGTAGAGGTGCCGGTCCAAATTACAGATGATTTGGCGGAACAACTGAGACCAGAAACATTCTCAATGGTTTGGGGTAAGGAGGGTGGTTTATCGGGTGATGAGCTTAATGAATTCATAAAGACATATGGTAAGCAAGCAGACTTGCCTTCTTTGCTTCGTCTGACTGATGGCCATACAGGTATGAACCTTAAAGGTATTTCCCCTAATCGTAAAACGGGAGAAGTAGGCAAGCCCTTGACATCGAAAGCTACCAGCCGAACAGACATACGTTCAGAGGCAATAAATAAAGCAGAGAACACTGCTAAGGGCCAGCCTGTCGGAGACGTATCCGTAGAAGATGCGCGAGCAACAGCGAATAATCAACCTCCAGTGAAGGTTAAGGAAGTTAACCTGGAAGACTTGGATGACTCTCTTTTGCAGGAGCGGATAGATGACCTTGTAAAATTTCAAAAGCATTTTGGGAAATTGGATAGCCAAGATCAACAATGGCTTGGTGAGGCTTTATATGAGAAGGGCAAACGAAAGGCAATAGAAGCGGAAACATTTAAAATACAATTAAGATCAGACCAGTTAGGTAGGTTACAGAAACTACACGAATCAATTAGCGCATTTGAAAATGTAGCTAGAGAAATATCTGTCTTAGAAGCAGACCAGGCATTAAGATTCGCTAAAAATCCTGCGGAGGCATTCAAGTCAGACGTTGCTTGGAAAATAGATTTTGAACAATTCAATGCTAATCCTTATAGTAATCAATTGTCTTTGGCTAATACACAATTAACAGCAACTCCTGAAGTAAAAAGCCGGTATCTAAAGCTTTTAGATGACATTGTAAAGCCAATACAAGATCGTGAATACTTAACTACAGATGCTGTCGATAAGTTGAAGTTAACAAGGCCGGTTTTGGATGAAGTACAGCGTATTCTTGGCATAGCAGATGCTGGCAGTAAATTTGTGTACAAAGAAAATAAAGATGTAGTAAAAAGTATTGGGCAACAATTAGAGTTAGAAGCAATTATAAGTGATGCAAATAATACGTATGGCGCAAACGTAGTAAGTAGATGGGGTAAAGACGAAAAATGGCCTGCAGAAGCTGAAGAAATTATTGAAAAAATTGTAGAAATTTTCGATAACCAATTTGGCAAAGGTATGGAGAAAGAAAGGAAAGTCTCGACTATACTTGATAATTTTCAAGATACACGAAATAAGATGTTGATGTATAGAAAGTTTAAGCTTTACACTGATGGTATTGCTGAAGCTTTAGTAATGAAAAAGCCAGTGCCTGAAGATGTATTATTGAATGCGCTTGAGATAGAAGAACAACTGCACCGGCAATTCAAAGTGAATTCGGGATTGAGTTGGCAATATACATCAAAAAATAAACAACATGTAGTTGTGCGAGAGGCACTTGAGGATCTGAATCTTGATCCTCAAGACTATGTGAGTCTGCAGAAACAAATACTTGAGGGTTGGGAAGTACATAAAACAGATGATGTTGTAGAGGTGTTCTTAAGTCCTAAATCTGTCAAAGCACGTATTAGCGAACTGATGGTGGATCCAGATCAGCCACTCATGTTATACGGTTATAGCCGTTTAGTTGGTTACGATAAAAAAGCTTTTCAGATTGTGAAAAGAAACGTATCAGATTTACAGCCCTATGAAATGCCTGAACCAGAATTTTTCTTTTGGTATCAAACAAATCAACATGATGCTGAAAAGTTAGTTAGTTATGGTGCTGATGTGTTGTCTCAAACTAGGTTTGGCAATGCTGGTAAAGATTTTTCATATATTGTTTCGAGGCCAGAATCTATGAAGAGTATGGAATTCTTGCAAAACGAAAGTGTTGATATGCAAAATCTTTGGACAACAATCAGGAATGAGCGTAAAAAAGTATTACTAAAAGCAATTGATGATAACAATCATGTTCCATTTGGAAATCTCCAGGATTTTGGAGAGGAACTATTCAACTATAAAGCAGAGAAATTACATAGGGGTAAATTTGCGTTAGAGGAAGTGTATGTCAAATCTCCACAAGGCGGAAGAATGTCGTACAAAGCTCCTGGGGATACCCAACGTACACGGATCAAGATACGGACAGCAGAAGATATCAAAAGACATTTAGAGTTTGCGCTTGGTGTAGAGCCGGGTTTAGGCCCTAAGAAATATAAAGACATTCCTGATGGATGGGATATAAGTGAAATTCCTGTACGGACAATTGTAACAGGCAAAAAAACAAAAACAAAAGCTAAAATACCTGTAATAGAGGCAGAAATAGCGAAAAGAACACGGGCTATTGTAGAAGGGCGTATGGAGGTGGTTGTTGGTGACGTACCTAAGCCACTTATGATCTTAAATCAAATACCTATAGACGCAATTAATTTTGAAACTAATGTAGAAGTATTGAAAGAGATACGAACGTATATAACACATATACGAGGTAGAAATGTAGGGTATGCCAGTAAGCTTATGAGGTATGCTGACGAAGCTAATACGACTGCTTTGAGGTACACGGGTGACATTAAAAAAGCATATCATGAAGTAGCAACAATGTGGCAGAATGAAGAACGCAATGCTCGTTGGTTACAGTCTATACTAGATGATAGGATTGCTGGAATGCAACCTGGTTGGAGGGGAAGGTTTACTGAGGAACAGTGGAAGCAAAACATTGCCCGCGAGAAATTACAATCTAAATCTTTACTCGTCCCTGACGAAAAAGATTCAACAATTAAACACAATCTTGATGAATACGAACCCAAACTTACAAAGAATGATTTAGATGGGAAATTAACGACAGACACAAGAGAAATAATACCTGCTTACGCACAGGTTGAACAGATACTTCTACACTTAAAAGACAAAGCACTCGCTGCGGGTGCTTCATATGAAGACAAGTACACATACGCAGCGGCTGAATTTCTAGCAGGCTCAAGATTTAGAGTAGGTGAAGCTGCCAATTTGCAGTGGAACCATTTATTGAATGCGGGTGAGGAAGGTGACTTTAGAAGGTTCAATAGTGTTTATATGAAAACCTCCAAAGGCAAAGCTTCACCTATATCCAAAATGACGGAGGAAGCAAAACAAGCTCTAGACCTTTTATTAAAGCATATTCAAACTGACAGTAAAAATAAATACTATCTAAGTGCTACTACAGATCTTGACGAGTTTGGCAAGAAATATGTATTTCACAAACCCGATTTCAGTCAGGGTAAACCTGGAGAGCGCATAAAGAATTTGAGAAAAGTAATTTCTGATTCAGGCAAGGAAGATACCTGGGGTTTAACAAGAGAGTTACTAGAGGAAAACGAGTTTATAATAAACTCTAGGATACCAGATCTGTTATGGCAGGAAGGCCAGACGTTAGTTCCTCATGATTTACGTAAACATGTAGCAGTCAAAATATATGATTTGACTTCAGGAAGTATTGAGGATGTACGAACATTTTTGGGGCATGAAAATAAACATGTAACTATCTTGAACTATCTACAGAAAGGAGGTGTTACAGACGATAAATTATCTATAGGAATTGCCAGTAGTGAGTATATGGCACCTTCTTTAGGTGATGACCTAGATGTAATTCGTGCAGTGTCTAAAACTAATGATTATACACAAAAGGTTGTTAATAGGATACTCAGCCTTAAGCCAATTAGAAATATAATAGATGCTACTGGCGAGGTTAATAAGGTTTATCAAGAGCGGTACGATAGCATAATATCTGAATTGGTAAAAGCGCGGAAGAAAAAAGCAACAGCAGACTGGTACGAGAAGGATGGTGTGCGCACACAAGTAGGGGAGTTTTTAAAGCCAATAGAGGCGGACCAAACGCAGCATGGTAAACTGTTAGCGCAAACGGCTCGGCGATCAAAAGGCGGAAGCGAAGATGTTGCTGTATATAAAAAGATTGTCAACATCATGGTGGATAGACTAGCTGCTGAACAAGCTATTGATAGAAATATAACAGCACAAAGAGTGTTTGACACTGTAATAACCGAATTAGCAGATGATGTTCCACGCACAAAACCTAATTATACAGAGTTGGCCAAAACATTGCCCAGTAATTTACCGGGCCATTCTGCTTATGTACTTCAAGATAGCGTAGGCAATACATGGGCGCATAGTCCTGTGTATCTTTCTTCTGCGGATGCTGAACGAGGACTCAGCTTTTTCCGTACTCGAGGGTTTGACTTACGAGGAGCCACAAAAATTGAAGGTGAGTTAGCTAATATATCGGCACAAAAATTTGGTGACGATTATGTTAATTGGCGTAGATGGAAGATGAGTTCCTCTCAGGAACTTAAAAAACAAATAGCCAATAATTCATTTGACCAAAATGTATCATGGGGAGAGAAATACGCAGAAGCGGTAGACAACTTTAATGCTTGGCACCAACACAGTGTAGCTGCGCATAAGGCAGGCCTAGAGGCTTTTCATCCGCTTATTGATAATGAAGCACCATTGAGTTATGCTACTTATCTAAGAGAGCAATATCAGCGTGGCATTCATGTTGTTGATGCAATATCATTGCGACCACAAAGATTAGAGATAGACCAAAAGCTTTATGACAATATAAGTGATAAGCATCAGCATATAGTTCGGACACGCGAAAAGGTGCAAAAAAATCAAAATATTACAACAAAGGGTAAAAGGCATAGTATTGCAACAATAAACAAAAAAGAGTATATACTCACTGGGCCAGAGGATGCTTGGCGTATTGTCCCAGAAGAGGAATGGCTTAACGAAAAAGTACTGGCCATGCCTGAAGGTTATACGTCGGTTATCGATACAAATCTCGATATTGCAAATGTAACGGCTAATCCGAAAGATAAGTTCCAAGGAACAATTTCTTTTCCTAGTCTAGAAAAAGCAAACGACTTTGATATAAGAAATCATGAAATAACACATATTTATTTATTAAATCATTATGATCCTAAAGTATCTGGCAATAAAATATCTGATTCTCCCTTTTTGAGTAAGTATGCAAAAATAAAAAATTTGCAAGGGGAAGGCGATGATTACTTTACAACAGTGTTGGAGAATGCAACCAATGACGTAAAAGATTTTATATTAGCGCGAGATACATATCAGGACGTAGAACTGAAGAAATTATTTGAAGATCATTTCCCTAAGTCACTGATTAAAATGGGAGATACTAATATTAAGCCACGTAAGTTTACTCCAGGCCGAGCACAATTAAATTATAACGGTGTCAAGGTTGACGTTGATAATAAGACATATGTTATGACTGACAATATACATCTATATCCACCCGACTCTGTTGTAGCTAAAGTAAAAATAAGCGAATGGAAGGTAGAGCCTTTGTGGGGCGAAGATGTATTTATAGAATTCAATAATCAATACGCAAAAGCAAAATTTGGAGTAGTAGAGGCGGATGATTTATTGACTACACATATAATAAAGGATAAAGCTGTTGTGCGTAATCCTGATGCACCTGATTGGTTTACGGGAGAGCAATTAGAAAACTACGATGAGGCATACAATAGTTTGTATTTCAGGGCTCAGACATTGACACCAGAGCTAAGTATGTTGCGGTCTGATAATGCACTGGAAGCAGGAGTATTGATTACACCCAATGGTTATGTGATTGATGGGAACGGAAGTGTGTTGTCATATCGAATGACATATGATGAAGCAAAGCCGTGGGGTAGAAACAATTTATATAAAAACCAACTAAAAGATAGGTTAGGAGATTTTGGTTTAGAGAATGAGATATACCAAATTGATGATTTTGAAAAACCTATATTAGTACGTATATTGGATACAGAACCCAATAGTTATGAAGTGTTACG
>VTLG01011429.1_pt1 | contig 21607 bp, 23 predicted proteins | sample 4694571 | NCBI WGS metagenome assembly VTLG01 (sample SAMN12604809, study PRJNA352737) | marine metagenome | biome: ENVO:00000447; feature: ENVO:00000209|ENVO:00000569|ENVO:01000036; material: ENVO:00002151; isolation source: viral sequences binned using virsorter ... | reverse complement strand
CAATTCTATAGTAAACGAGGGGTATGCGTGAGAGTCCGTAGTAGGCTCATTGAAAACGTGAGCATCACCACCACCAAATGTTACCGCGGGGTTATTAGGGCTTGGTTGTGTTCCAGACCCTCCATTACCGGAATGAGATAGACCTACGAGGGTAGCGGTAGGTGCGTCAGTAGAGTTTGGGTATTCACCGGGATTAGTAATGTAAGCATAAACTTGTCCAGCCGTAAGACCCATGTTAGCGAATTGACCACTTGAACCTACTTCTGCCGCCGAATATACTCGATAAAACCCGGCAGGGGCTACAGTTGCATTAGTATTCCCAGAAGCGTTATTGGCAAAAGTAATACTACCAGTTTGCTCCCCAAGACTGCTACCTGCTTTGGTAGCGTTGGACAAATCTAAGCCATCAATGAAATGTGCGAATACGTTTACAGGAAGGAAAGCGGCGACTATGCTACCCATAAAATCGTCGGGTTGAACCGCAAAGTTAATTGTGCCTTCACCGTACTTGGTGTTGGTAGTAGCCTTCGATGCTACCTGCCTTGCCATGTCGGTTCTTGTAAGCAACTCAAACGTCTGCTTAAAAGACTCATCATCAACTTCACCATATATTTGAGTCCCACTTGGTTCCGTACCATAGGTGGATTCTTTTTCTATTGAAACATATCTACTTAACCATTCAGCCGGCATATCTAATACCCTCTATGTGTGTCGGTAGGATTCAAGTGTCTTTAAAACCTTTCCCTTAACGTCGAGTCATTTTTAAACGTCGGCGGTAACCTAACGTCAGGCGGTGGGTGCAGATTACGTCTTCATTCCGTGCTTTGTAATCTAAATCTGCCGAGAAAGATTCAAGGTTATCTGTAGTTGGATTTAACCCAGTTTCAGTATACAATTCATCAAATACTTCTCCAGTAATGTTCATGCAAAGTAAAAAGGCGTTTTCGTAATTTATAGCCCTAGTAGTTACGAAAATAGAAATGTCAAAGGATTGGTCTATATTGACCCCTCCCAAAGAAGAAAAATTAGGGGAATCTATACGATTTAATAATACGTGGATAGTCGGTGGCGTTGTTTTATTAAGAGTATCTTCAGATATATCGTATGCGTATTTTATAGAGGCGTTGTCTACATGAGTTTTTAGATAAAATCTTTCGCTGTTTCTAAGAGTTTCTACAATGCTTAATGCCATGCGTATATGATTGTCTTGTGCGAAATCAGACCTCATCAATTCATCAGGAGCAAAAGAGCCATCGTGACATACATACACACTAGCCCAACTTACATTTCCTGTAGTGTTCCCAAACTGTATAGACTTTGACGAACCAGATGCTCCTGTAACGCTAATAAAATCTTGCTCGCCTTCGTCATCATTTATTAATTCATCTCGGTATAACTTAGCAGTACCAGCAGAATCGAGTGTAAGACGTAGGGTAGGCACTACGGATGTAGAGTCTGTCAAACCAAAATCCATGTTACTAAATGTTGCGGTAGATGCACCTACCAATTTTACTCCACCGTTACCGTTTGCTTTGACAGATACAGTATAATCACCATTGTCTAACTTCATCAACACTTCATCGGTATTAGGAGCAGTAGTGTATTTAAAACCTGCCAGTATGGTATAATTAGAGGCTGTAGGTGTAATTGTGTAAGTGCTATTAGTTACCACCCAGTATCCACCAGAAGCAGAACCACCACTACCACTAAACGGATTTTCGCTTAACGCGGTAGGGTCAGTCCCATTCATTCGCGTATTCCAAAACTTACTTGATGTTGCTATCGCTATTCGCTCACCCTACCGTCAATTGTTATCCTCTTGTTACCGTAAGCCCTTTGTATTGCCGCAGGGATATTTTTTTCTATGTCGGCTTGTATATTCATCATAGCCTCAAGTAATAGCGAATCATCGCCCTCTCTTGCTTTAGAGACATAATTTTCTCTAAGAAACAAAGAAAACATTTGGTATCCACCACCAATACCTCTACCTTCTTTAGCCCAGTCTTGGCTTGCTGGCCCCATACCAGGACTACGTTTAACATAAATTCCTTTATCTAAAGGTGTAGATTGTGCTTTACCGAAGGCCAAAAGAGCCGCTATGTTTGCTCCCCTACTACCTACTATACCTCTAAAGTCTCCTCTACCACTACGAGAAGAAACACCGAATCTAATAGTAGGAATGTTGCTTGCTATTGCACCTTCTACTAAGTCAAAATCTACACCGTCTGCAACTCTATCATATATATCGCCTTGGCCTTTACTTTTGGCTTCCATTCTTTTTATCGTAGCAAAAGTTTCGTCGGCAGCAATATCAATTAGCATCTCTCTAATTTCGTCTTGGGCCTCATTATTTAACTTCCTAAACATCTGTTGAACAGACCTTGCTTGGATAGCGTTTAATCCTACCGAGACAACCATACTAACACCTAATCAACTGAACCCAAATGGGCCAATCGCTTTAGGTTCATAGTCCCTCTATCTCTCATAACCAAACCACTTCTTGTAACACCTTCGGTTTGATTTAATCTAAAATCAAACAAGCCCTCATCTTCTACATAATATGCTGCTGATAAATCAGCACAAATTTCTCTTAGTACGTGTGCAAACTCTCCTTGTTGTACGGGAACATTGTCAAGATGGTCTGCGGAAATACCTGTTACTCCCGTAAGTTGATTCGTACTTTTTCCAGTCCATGCAAATGAATCACCGTCTATATTACCGTTCCCAGCATTACTAAAGCCCGTTCCAGAGGTTAAGTTAATGGTAGTAGCCCCCGCCGCTACCGCACCGTCTAACGTGGTCTCTGCGGTTTCTCTGCTCGGTGCATCTCTACCATAATCCCTAAACTCTTGGTCTATGTCGATGGTTGCCCTTCTAATAGCCCTTGTAATTTTTGAGGAAGCAGACGTTCTTTCAGCACTATTCATGCCTAATCTTGCGCCTACATCAGATGCTTCGCAATAATATGTCACTTATAACCACCACTCCTAGCACTATCAACCCATAAAGCATACGCTTTTGTTGTGTTTTAAAGGTTGCGAGTGTTCTTTCAATGTTACCTATATTATCTTGCAAGGAAGAAAGTCGAGACTCGACCCAACCAAACCAAGAAGGGGCCATTCCAGGACTCATTCCGAATCCTCAAGGCGAGCAATTAGGTCGGCCTTTTTACCACTAATAGGCAGTCCTTTCTCCTTGAGCATATCTTTTAATTCGGCTACATTGTACTTGTCGTAAGCCTTTTCAAGAATTTCTATTTGCTCTTCGGCTTCTTCAACCTTTTCCTTTACATCATCAACTGCATCAAGCAATTCATCGAAAGTAATTTTTCCATCTGCCATCATAGACTTATATTTTTTGTATCCCCATGCCGCCAAACCTAAAAGCGCACCACCGGCTACCAAAACTACTTCAATATCATCTAATAAACTAGACGAAGAAGAAATACAATCACTAATACAGTCTACGGTAGTATTATTCTCTGACATACCAAAACACAACTCCTACAATTACTGCGATACTTAAACCACAAATAAACATTTCTATTGGTACTGATACTTCAAAGTTATCTAACCAATCCATATTAAGAATTTCTATCATACTTTCACCTATCGTAAATTATTTGTTTTACTGCGGAAAGAGGAATGACAGTAAAATGTCTTGACTCTCCTGGCCTATACAACTTATACCCATGAGGGGTTTCTTCTATCTCTACTTTAGTGTAGGATTTTTCAGGAGGATGATAGACAATTTTACCTCTTCGCATACAAAATCACATTTCCACTATGGTTCAACGGCGAATTATCGCTCCGATTTTTTCTAAAATCCATCGCGCTAATCCATCCACATCAGTCATCTTTTGGTTCCTCTTCTTCAGCCAAAGTCATGTCTTGATTTCTCATAGCCACTTGGTTAGATACTTCCATAATATCACGCTTTAGACCAGACAAAATATTATCAATGTCATTTACGGCTTTTTCCATTAGTCGCATATAAATAAGCCTGTCTGACGCGACCTGCCTAATCCTATCCAATTCACTCATCTCTTCACTCATGTTTCTCGCACTCGGTATCTCTTTATGAAGGTTACGTCATCCACGTAGGTTTTGTGGGGAAGTTAGCCAATGCTTCTACCGCAGTATCGTGGTCTTGTGGAAGAGTAAGCAAAGCCGTCCTGTACGTTGCTAACTCATTCTTCTGCGTTTGTGTCAGTGCCGCATACGCAAGCGTCAATTGATACTTGTCCATCTGCAATAGTGCGGTATCTCTCATTCCTCTTAATTCATCCCAATCCATGTTATCACCTATATGTCGAATGTCACCCATAACTGCGCGTTTACGTGTGTTAAGTTTATATTAGCCGTACTTCTCTGTATTTGTAAAATATCGCCAGCGGCAAATGTTATCGAATCATCTAACGCAGATATGTCTTTCAGTATATTGCGATTTGTAGTAGAGCCGATTTGATTTACATCGCCATGAGCGATAGTGAAATCACACTCTGCGGTGCTACCATTAGTGTCCGTTTTTATTACCTTCCATGTATCTGTACCCGTACCAAAAGTGCTACCATAGAACGAATACATTACTTGCATTACTTGTCCGGCATGAGGCATTGTATAAAAACCCGGATTGGCGCTTGATGAACCACCAACAGGCGGACGAAGATAAACCGCACTCGTACCCATGCTTTCTCTATCGTAGTAGTACATCTGCATCGTGTTGAAAGAGGCTCGACTACTAGACCTAATACCCTCACTCGCTATGAGTTTGTCAGTATACATATCGTCTTGCGCTCTTATGTCACCGGCTACATCTAGTTTGTAGGATGGGGTAGTGTCCGAAATACCTACTCGTTGGTTCTGCCCATCGAAAGTCATTATCTCGTTGCTCCCGTTTACTCTAAACTTTATGTCTCCATTTGTGACTCTATTGATAATATAAGCATCACTAGCAGACTGAGCAAAGTCAGTTGAAGCATTACCGTCAGAATCCGTGACTCTTAAAGTTGATTGTCCAGCATCTATAATTTCAATACCTGCTTGTCCATCGGGAATAGTATGTGAGGAAGCACCGACAACAAACTTAGGTGAGTTTGTGCCACCGTCAGCAGTAAATCTAAATTTTTGTTGAGTACCACCACTATCTCTTAGCCTAAAATTAATGTCCATAGTATTGACTTGGGAATCCCAATAGAAGCCGCTACTATCCGTACTCATTTTCCACTTAGTTGAGCCATCTACTTGAAAGGCTATTCCTTCGTATGCCGTTCCATCCCCATTTAGAGTCAATGCCATACCATCAACGGGTGTATCAGTACCGACACAAAGCCTACCACTAGCCACGTTTACTGCGCCCGAAGCCAATACCTTAAGCAAAGGCACACCGGATATATCGTTAGCAGAAAAGATAGTACCAGAAGCCATAGTAGGGCCAATAGAGAATACCTCTCCTTGTGCCGCACTAAACGCTATTGTCCCATCGTCTTGCACCGTTTGATACATAGGTGCGTTGTCCTTACCAACAAACTTAATCTGTGGTAAACTTGTTTGGCTTATGTTTGGAGTAATTAAAATCTGCTTGTCGCTGTCTGCCATAATATCACCTACGGTTCTATGTATCTCCCGTCATGCCCATTTCCGCTTGAACCCATAATTGCATTCTTAATTCTCATTACCTCAGTAGCACTTAATTCTCTATTGTAACACATAAATATTCCTAAGTCTGCGTCCCATCCAGAGTACACATCGTTTATACCTATTGTAGCAACATCGCTACTCAATGTAGGGCAAGCCCCGGCGTTTGTACGTTGTGCTACTTGTGTACCGTCTAAATAAATCGTTTGTGTGTTGCTACCCGAAGACCCTGCGTTTTTTGTAAAAGTCCACATTTGCCAATCCTCATCAACGAAATAAGACTGTGATGTGTTTACCCTACCGCCTGTGCTTCCACTTGATGTACTACCGTTTGTATCAAAGTAGCAATAACCATTACTCCATGTTATATGCGTAAAGTAGCCTCTAGCATCATTACCGTTACCATCTCCCATATAGAATTGAAACGCCATCTTAGCATCATTACTATGAGATTTCATTACTATTACAAACGATGCTCCTGTACTGCTTGTTATCTCAAAAGAGTTAGACGCAGGGCCAGCCAAACCCGTACTTGGTACGTTGATAGACCTATCGTAAGTAAGTAGCGCATTACTTTCGTTTTGCCCAGCATTGAAAGACAGATTAGATTGCCCCACAAAATCTCTGTTATTACTAAAGCCCATACCAGATACATCTGCTAATGTAGTACCCATTACTCCGCCTCTAGCATTTCCTAAATCAAGCATACATTGTAAACCATTTTGAGGAATAGAAGGCCCACCTGTCACACCCATATTACTCACCCCTGTCTATTTCTTCCTGTATTTCTAAAGCGGCAGTTTGTAGGTCGCTACTAGGATTTCCTACACCACTAAGTATATCTTGTATTTCTTGTAAGGTATAAGTAGTACCATCAATTGTATAACTCATATGTCTACCCTCCATCTTGTTGCTTCAAAATTCTGCTTTACTTCTGCGGCTGATAATGTCTTAGCATAGATTCTAGCACAAAGCATAACACCTTGAAAACCATACCTAGAAGTTCCAGATGAATATCCTGACATTAATCTAGTGACTGATGCTTGTGTATCTGCGGCTTGAGTAGAACCGCCAATAGCGGCTCCATCTACATAGAAGGTAATATTTCTGCTAGTATCAGCAGTAAATACAACTTGATGCCAATCATCGGGATTAGACACGTTCTCATTACCCGCACTTCGATAATAATTGGAGTTGTTATCTCTATATCTTGGATACCATGTGGTACTACCGTGTTGCCAAATCATCCAATTATTTGTTGCTCCCCTACCTGCTAGGCTCATAAACGTGTGTTCTGCGTCTGAGTTTGGTTTTGCCCAAAATTCCATACTCCATGCGTCTTGGTCTGCAAACAAAATATTATCGTGTAAAGTTAGTTTGTTATCAAAATTAGTAGCATCTACATCCGAGTTTCTTCCGGTTATTCCCAAGTTAATTGCGGTAGCGGCCCCGGTATCAGTAGGGAATGAAAAGGCACTTGTATTACCTGCCCCAATAATACCCTTGCTTTCGGCATTGCTCTGCCCCCCAAGACTAGCCTGCGAAGAATGATGCACCGGGCCGATGCTAAACATACTTGTCACATCAACAGTACCTTCATAATGTCCAAATTTGCTGGTATGGGTACATCTAGGATTACCTGCATCAAAACAGAAAACCAAAGAATCTGTCACTACTATTGGCCCACTATGATAACCCATTAATATTCCACCACCATTTTCTCAACATCCTTTCTTTCAGCCTGTATGAAGTAAAAGTAATTTAAATGTGTTCCGCGAGTCTTAGCCGCTACACGCACTCTATTGTTTTTAATCTCACGCACATATAGTTCTTGAGGCTTTCCTATTGCTGTTAGTTGTACTGTAATACTATCTTTATCAACAAGCCCCTTCCAATAGTCCGGCAAGTGTATAGTGCCGGAGTTATTTTTACCTCTAATGTAAACACCATGTTCCGGCCCTTCAAGAGAACCGTGATGCAATCTCTTTCCTTCTTTTGTTGGGTGTTCTATATCGAAAGACTTGGTAGCCGCAGAAAACGCACCTGCTACTGCAACTGCACCATCAGATGCAATTGTCATTCTAGCAACCGAATTAGTATTGAAGGATTGAGTATCAGTACCAAATGTAATGGTATTGTTAGTGTCGCCCATGTGGACAATTCCACTTGCTGTTGAAATGAATCCATCAACTTCTAATGGGAAAGCAGGGCTTGTCGTGCCTATTCCGACATTACCATCACCCGCTATTGTCATTCTTACATTTGAAGTGCTTCTATCTGCGGCAGTCTTGGTATGGAATTGTATATCTGCGGCATCATTGTTGTAAAGTGATGAAAGGTGAAGAACCCCTGTACCGTTATCATACCACAGTTGTCCACCTTCGTTGAAACTATTAGCAGTCCCAAGTAACTCAAATGCAGGGTCAGCACCGGCATTGTCTGTTCCAGTAATTCTTATTGAGGGATGGTCAGCACCCGATAGATGAAGTTCAGTTGAGGGAGTCGTAGTGCCTATGCCGACATTACCTGATGAATCAATCCTCATTCTTTCTGCTACTGTGGTAGTGCTAGTGGTTTGAGTATTGAATGTAATATCCGCCGCATCATTAGCACCTACTCTATTAAAACCAATACTCGCAACGCTATCCGCATCGTTAGTAGCGGCTATCTGTGCGAAGGTGGCATCTGATGTCTTGTATCCCTCTAATAGTAAAGAAGCCCTACCGTCAGATGTAGAGTCAATTTTGATTTCTTGGTTTCCACCACCTGCAACGTGTAATTTAGTGCCGGGACTCGTAGTGCCTATTCCGACATCACCAGTTCCAAACGAAACGTCCCCGTTATTTTGCAGATACAATTGCTGACTGTATGTTGATGAACCGTTTACAGTCTTGAAGTTGGTATGGCCGAAAGCGTCATGCAAAATCTCAAGGTAGTTTGCTGTTCCCACATTGGAAAACATCTTGATGCCTACACCGGGCGACCCACTACCTCCGTTGTTTTCCAACAATAGCAGATTGTCAAGAGAAGTAGTAGTGGTTCTGACATGGAGTGGTGTTGAGGGGCTTGAGGTGCCTACTCCGAGTCTATCGTTTGTGTCATCGAAGTAAATTCCAGTTGCTCCTACACCGTTGATGAGTTGGTTGTTAGTGTCTACCCGGAGTTTCCTTCTGAGTGAAGGAGACAAATCGGCAGAACCAGTTTCTCCATCATTCGTAGGGGCAGTTTCACCAATATTTGTGTCTTTAAACTCAAAGACGCAATTGGTAAACATGGATATTAGGTTGCAGGTTCTTATTTCCCAATTTTCATCTCTTTTCATATACAGGCTTGCGTATGGCATACTCAAACTTGTACCAGCGTTATAGACCATTTTGAAGATAGAATCTGCATCCGGTGAATCTGTATCTGCACTTCCTCCCGATGTGCCTATTGCTTGGCTAATATCAAGACCATCTATGATAAATTCTTTAGCCCACCATCCGTTTGAGTCTTGGACACCATACTCACCACGAACATATATGTCATAGTTTATTCTTTGAAGACCTCTTCCTAGTACGTTGAATTTTGCGGCAAAGTTTCTGTATTGGTTTGAGTTTGTTGCGCTCATTGTAGCGTTAGGAGTCCATCTAAAAACCTCGTACCAATCGTGTGCTTCTGTGCTTCCCGTATCACCAAGATGGAACGAGTTAGCACCAAAGGCCCCTTCTGCTATTCCCGGCCCACTCAGCACACCATAGACATCCACATCCTTGTTGTCCTTGATTCGCATAGCCAATTGCTGACTTGCATTCACATCGAAGTCTATCGCCGCCGAAGTTGAACGTGTGACTACGTTATTCGTAGTTGAAGTGGCAGTCCCATCTGTATTACCATAGATAGTTAGTGGATTATATGCGCCACCTTTTATCGTAGGTGCAGAACCGGATGAGAATTGTAGCATTGGTGGGTACATTGTGATTGCAGAATCTTCTACTTTAAATCTCTGCGTATTATTTGTTTTTAATGTAATATGATTACTTGCGGCTGTGACAATAATATCTAATCCGGTTCCATCTGTGATTAACCTAGCATCGAAATCATCATGCGTTCCGTCTTTATTACCTAAGTCTATGAAAGCACCATCACCGCCTTTTACTTCTATGCTAGAATAGCCACTACTTTTATCAAGATTTAACCTCTCTGCGGTTATGTCGCCAACCACTTCTAATTTTGTAGAGGGGGTATCTGTTCCCACTCCGAGTCTATCTTTGACGCGAACATCTCCCCCTGTCATAATTTTCAAAGTATCAGTCTCAGCCGTACCCATAATCTTGAATGGGTATGTGTCTGAACCCGCGTAGTCCTTGATAAGCAGATTTCCATCATCAGTGTAGAGGATAAACTCTCCTTCTGAGTTTTTCATGTGGAATCCTACTCCGCCTGTACCATCACTTGCGGCGGCTATGCTACCTTCAACCTCTAGGTTCCTAGTGACGCTGGCTACGGGGGCCGATTTTCCTATTAGCAGAGTACCCGTTCTTAGTAGTTTCATTATGTCTGTCCCGCCGGCATTTCTAAAGATAAAAGCATCTGTATCTCCGTTGTCTCGCAGAACAAATCTTAGGTTTCTATTAAGTGGGCCAATGATGTCAGCAAAGACATCTGAACCTGCATGATTTATAGTTAATGGGCTAGTCATCGTTAGGGAAGTCAATGTACCAACAGAAGTAATGTTTGTCTGAGCCGCACCTGTGACAGACGCGGCAGTACCGCTTACGTTTCCTGTTACATCTCCTGTGACGTTGCCCTCAAGATTTGCTACTAATGTACCTACAGCGTAACCTGTACCGGCGGTATTCACAGTAGTAGTTGGTTCTGCTTGTAAGTCTTTGAACAACTTAAATTTACCACTATCGCTTGCATCAGCAAATATACCTCTATATTTTTGTGTATCGCTAACGTCATATGTCCCATAGAAACCAAAGTCCAAAGCATCTGCATCAGTAGCAGTTTGACCTATACCTAAAGAAAGCATGGCCTCTTCTGTTGTGATTGTCTCAGCATTTACGGTAATACTATCTCCACTAACAATTAGGTTTCCCCCAACTGTCAAGTTACCCGCAGTAACTATATTGGTATCCTCTTGTATCGTCAAAGCGGTAGCGAGCGTGGTTGATGACCCCGCGGGAACAGTTTGAAATTGTAACCCCCCGGCCTTGTCGCCACCATCGTTAAAAGCAAATATTTTAGCGGCAGTATATGTTCCTGTGTTAGTGCCGCTATCGTCATTGTTAGTGAATGCAATTTGTCCAATTGGATTACCGTCTGCGTTTCTAGCCCCATGAAGAGTCAAATTTGCTTGCTGACTATTGCTTGATGATGTTTTTATAGAAAACGTAGGACTGCCTGTTTTCTCTAATGTTGTGTCTTTGGAAAGAGTGACTAAGGTATCTTCAAACTTTGCTATGGTCGTTTCTCCACCTGACCCGGCAGAGCCGCTGTTGCCCCTAATTTCCACATCACCATCAGGGCCGCGATTATGAAGAACAACTGTACCTGCATCTATAGACATAAAATTTCTTTCATCGCCGCCAGTATCACGGTAAGTCATTATGGCTTCATCAGCCGCCCCACCAGAAGTGCTTAAATTAAACTTAAGACTTCCCGCCCTTCTAATACTAAGCAACTCATCGCTTGCCCCTTTAAAAGTAGCAATATCGCCTGTACCATCTTGTTCTACCACCATTGTTACAGCAGAAGCATGATTTCTTACAAAATTAACAGGCCCATTAGTGGTAGCAAAACCCGCCGCAGTTATAGTGCCGGTTGTGCTATCGTTAGCATCATTTTTAAGAAAAGCATCATCTACATTTAACGTAATTGTATCAGTAGCACTTGCTACAGAAGTAATGTTAGTACCGCCCGCTATTGTCAAGGTATTACCATGTGCAATAGTCTGACTACTTCCACTATCCCCTGCTAAGGTAAACTCGGTAAGTTGATTTGTGTTGGTATCAGTCACAGTATTAGCGATAGTAATAGTACCATCGGATGTTGAAGTAGTAGTTATTCCTGTACCTGCCGCAATAGTAATAGTGTCACCATGATTGACAGTAGTAGGGTTAGTATTTGTCGTGCCTCTTAAAGTAAAAGTAGTCAGTTGATTTGTGTTAGTATCTGTGTCAGTAATTGTAATTGTCTTTGTGGCTCCAGTTCCACTTGCTACTACACCACTACCTACAAAGTTAAGTATGTCTGCTGTTGTAGCAAGAGCAGAGCCTTCATCTTGGACTGTGACACCACCACTACCACCTGCCGTAGCAGACCACTCAAACCCATTACCACCACTATTAATTGCTAATACTTTTCCAGCGGGGCTACTTGTGGGGAATGCGAGAGTTTGCAACGCCCCCTTATTGTCACCATAAACAATTGATTTATTTGGTACTGTATCTAATCCTGTACCGCCTGAAGAAACACTTAGTCTGTGTTTTGTACCTATTGTTCTATAGACACCTTCTGCTACTTGACCAAAATTCCAATCCCCCTCTACTTTTGGTTTCTTTATAGTATGAATTTCTGCGCTAGAAGATGAACCATAAATAGGGCCATAAAATCTTGCTCCAGCACTTATAGTCAAATTTTCACAAGACAATAATGTGTTATCCTCCATAATTACTTGATAGTTACTTTGTGCGGGGCTACCAATAATAATGTTAGTAAATGTAGAGGAAAAGTTTTTATCAGTACCATAAGTGCTAGTACCAGTAACAGGAAACTTAACTTCGCTTTGAGTAGAAATCAATTCAAAAGTTCCGAAACCCATATCTAACGTATTGGTTGTTAATGTCAATGGCCCTTCTAGTACCCATTTAGCATCTCTATCCCTTCTTGTCAGTTCTTTCGGCTTAACAGTAAAAGAAGAATCAATATCAAGACCTGCCATAAATACGGCTCTACAATTATTTGAGTTTGAACCATCTGCTTCGCTATATACAATGTTTGGTAAAAGCGTAGCAGTATCAGTACTTGCACAATCAAAATCTAATTTTGGGTAGATACCATTTTGCAAAGAAATACGCGCCCCATTAGAAGGCTCAAAAAGCATGGTTGTAGCAGACCTAGCACCAGTATGAAATGCCCCCTCAAAAGATATAGCACCAGTCAAAGTCCCTAAATCTAATGTAGAGTCAGAAGAAGAATCTGTAATAAAATACAAATCTTCTGCGTCTGAATTGTATGATTTGTATCTAGGTGTGCCTGTAAATTTTATAGTAAGAGCATCGCTACCACTACCGTTTGTACCTATTACATTAGATTTTTTTACTTTTAGACCATTAAGGATAAGTGTAACAGCCCCACTAAATCTCAACAGTCGAACATAACCTGTATTAGCATGGTACTCAAATGTCATGCTTCTATATGTCAATCTGCTTGTGCTACTTGAAATAAGCATATGGTCGGCCGCAGTTGCTTGGTCGAAAATAACATCATTGTTAGCCATATCATTATGTGTGCTAGTAGAAATAACTGTAGAGCCACCACTTGAGGTAACCCAATTGTTAATATTGTCGGGGTCTTTTTGCTGGCTACCACTACCTGCATTACCACCTTTCCAGTAGACTTTTGTTTGTACCATAGCCTCCACCTACTTAGGTGGAATTTAATGACCCACTCAATTCTGCACTATCAGTAGTGCCTCCCGCTCTAGTAGCAGTTGCCTTTGCCTTAAATGCACTACCACCCTTTTCTTCTATATTCCTAATAGCCTCTAATGCTTGCTTCTCAAAGGAACGAAGTTGTGTACTAAACCTAATGTCTGCTTCCCCCCTTTCTACTTCTGGAAATACAGAATGCACAGTATCAACTAAAACTCTAAGACAGTCTACACATACCATCATTTTAATCGCAGACTCTTTTAGTGCAGTAGTAGGGGCATTATCAGATGTTACACCGAACAAATCTGCTACTCTTGCCTTTTTGTTTACTTCTGCCGTTCTTATTGTGATGTATTCGGTAATTGTTGCTTCGTTCAGGCCTCGCGGTCTGTTAAGCAAATCACGAATCTGAGTCGTCGTTACCGCCATCTGTGTCACCTGAAACGTAGTCGTATGGAACATCAATAACTACTGCGTTGTTTGAAGGTTTCTCCGTTCTATCAACAACGAGTAAAATCTTAGACTCCATCATTTCTCTCGCCATACTACTATTAGGTAACCAGTAAAGTTGGCTTCTATCATGTAGAAGAGTAATAGGGTGACCCTCAAACTTAGTCGAAGGTACTCTAAGCAATCTAACTAAAAAGCCAGGCCCAGTTTTCCAATGCTTTAGTCGGTGTTCCATATCGGCTATCTTTGAAGAAGAGGGAATGGGTATTCCTAATTTCTTCAACTCTTTTGATAATTGTGCTTTTGTTGCCACTCTCTCACTCACTCTTCTTCTTGCCCTTCTTTTTCTTGGGCGCACTCTTCTTCTTGGCTGGCTCTATAAGAGTCATTACCGTTCTCTTACCGACTTTCTTGACTTCCCAAAGCCCATCATCGTCGCTAAATGTCTCACCACAAGCCATCTAAGACACCTACTTGTGGTAGAAGCCGGAGATGTAAACTATCATAGCCCTTACGTCGCTTCCGCCACCGTCAGTTGCAGTAACGTTTAGGGTGCCACCAGCAGCAATTTCGTGTTGCGCGTCATCAATAGAAGCGGCTCTTGCGATAAGGTTGTCTGCTATGTTCATGTCAAGGGCATCACTAATTGCGGTGCTACCATTCTTAAGTTGTAGAGTATCACTTGAAGTACCTGCGCCACCAGTGTTTCTTGCCATAACATCGGTAACAGTAAAGGCTCTATCCATTGTAAGAGCCACGGTGTTAGTTGCGCCAGCGGCAGTCACTACCTTTAGTTGAACAGGGATGTAACCAAAATCCTCGCCATCATCCATAGCCCTAACTATGCGACCATCCATTACTCCTTGAAGTTTGACGTTTCTTGGCATTCTAATCTCCTCCTTTCAATCAGTTATCCTATGCACGTACACCAGTTATCTTCACGATTCGGTTGGTCAGGCCGTCACCAGCCGTTGCACCTGCATCTTGGTGTTCGTGGATAACCGACCCAAAGAAAGAGGTCATTAGCCAGTCGTATCCCACTCCGGGAAGGCGAGTCAATTCAGTCTCTTGGAACCCAGGACCATTGTAGGTGAAGAATTCTGCGGTCTCGGCTCCAGGGATTAGGAGTAGAGCATCGTTGCCGATTGCAGATGTGTCTGCACCACCAGTGTGCGCTCGCGTGTAGTAGATAGTCATGTTTGCGACCCTTCCCATGTGGGATTGTAGGGACTCGACCACGTTTCCGTAGAGTTGCGTGTTCATCATGGCACTTCTCTTGTCAGAAGGTAGGATGAGAGCGAGTGGCTCATCACCGCTAACCCTTGCGTTAGTGAAGATTAAGTCCATAGCGGCGAGTAGGTCTCCCTCCTCGTCTGCACCAGCGCTTCCGAAAGCGGCGGTGGCGGCCATAGTTTGCCTTGCTCCACCATGCAGTAGGGACAAGATGTGGTTGTCAATCTTGTCGGCCCTTGCTCTTACGATACCAAGTTGCTGGCGGTCGATGTTCTCAAAGGACTCTCCTCGTAGTCTAACCGAGTCAAGGAAGGTGCATCGCCCCTGTCCCTTGTTTAGAGTGACGGAGTAGTTTGCCGTGCCGATGTTGGTTGGGTCTACGATAGCGTTGTCGTCAAGTGGGTAGGAGAAAGAACCTCCAACACCAGTGTACCACTTGAAGTCCATCCAAGGGACAGACCTTGTTCCGACGACGTTTGTTCCAATTGCAATCGTCATGGATTGTAGTTGGATGAAGTCTCTTAGAGTCTGCTCAAGCACTTGGCTTCCAGGAGCGAATGGCCCCTCAGCCGCCTCAACGTTTAAAATTTGTTCCAATGTCTCATTTACCATATCATTCATCTCCTTCAAGCGTGTCCTACCCCACTACAGAGGACAGGAATCAAAGTTTCTCCATCGGTGGTAGTTGATGTAACTCCAGTACCAACGTATATTCCCAGCTGTTGGCCGGAAGAATCTGCGCTATCTAGTGCAAGACCACCATCTCCGCAGTAAACACCAAGACCAGTAGTCCAGGTTTGGCTTGCCTTAGCGCGAACCATCTGCATTCCGTGAACCGGATAGAAGGAAACGCTTGCGTCTGCCGTTTCTAGGAGTGTGCCATCTGCATCTCTCTCAGAATCTCCAGCAGAAATACCAACAGGAACCACATCTCCACCTTGATGTAGTTGAACGCGGTTGTTCGTGCTATCGAAGGTTAGGATGTAGCCAGCCCCAGTAACAGGGCCAATCGTTGCGTCTCCACCAGTTGCTTTCATGTTTCCGTCTACAGGAAGGTTTTGCATCATCTCAAATCATCTCCTTTATCTCAGAGTACATCGAAGCCTTAACATTAGACTCCGAAGCATCGAGTGTACCATTCCATGCGCGGGCCCATGCGTTGTAAGCCCTCTCGTATAGGTCTTCCTCAGTCTCAACCATCTTTCCATTTAGGTAGTTGGCTACTACTCTTGTAGGTGCGCTCTCGGAAGCAACGACCGGTGACTCGACAGCGGGTGTGTCTTCGACACTTGCCATCTCCACAGGTGCGGGCTCAGGGTGAGAAGCCTCCCACGATGCAATCAGTGTTTCCAAAGTCTCGGTCTTTAGGTCTTCGTGGCCAGACATACCAATCTCGGTTGCCTTCTCCACAAGTGCGACTCTCTCAGACTCGACTCTCTCATGCTCAGCAGCCTCAAATTCGGCCACTCTTGCGTTTGCCATTACCAGCTCAGCCTTGAGTGACTCCATCTCGTCTGCCGATGTTTCTACTATTTCTTCAGCGGTCATTTCTATTACCTCTTGGGTTTGTTGATTCGCATGAGGAATCGAATGAGATATAAAGGTTTGTGACGCTTTACTCTTTTCTACCCTTTCTACGCTTTCTATGTTAGCCCTCGGATATGCGGGTCTATGTACGATTGCCAAGTGGTCGAAGGTAAAATCATCACCAAATATTATACCATCTTCGGTAGCAGATACGGGTACGCCAGAACCACCTATGCTTACACCATACTCTTCTCTTGACCACAATCCTGATTCAAGGGAATTAAATAATTCGTTTCTTACTACATACGCGACGTAGCGCACGTTCCACTTACCATCACCTAAGTCCTCAAACTTGGCTTCAGAAACATATCCTACAGTAGCATCTTTAACATTACCATCCATGTTTCTAGTAAACCCTCGACCCTTATCATTGGCCGGTGGATGATTTAGCGTTACGTCTGCCCCCACCATACGCCCCGCAACTTTTTCTGCCCCTGCTTTTGTTATCTCCCACTTGTTTTTGTTTAGCCCCTCATGGAAAGCGATACCAGTAATCTTAATTACAGTCTCACCAGTAGAAGCCTCAACAGTAGCCTCCAACTCATAGTCATCTAGGTCTATAGTTACTGCGACTCTCTTACATTCACCATTTACCTTCTCATATCCTGGGTCACAAGAATCCCCATCGTGGTAACTCGCTTCTTCTTCTTTATGCTTGTAGCCCTCGACTTCCATCTTACCCCCCATCTTTTTATTGTATTCGTCATGTGTCTTACAAGGCATAAAGATAGTTTTACCGTCTTCTTTGTGTGAGTGAATCTCATCGCACCCCATTTCTTTTGCTCTTTCCATAGCCTCGCCGGGATTATCGAAGACATCTTTTTCTCCATAAACCTTCATCTTTCTCATCATGCTTGCTTCTGCTTGCATACAAGAACCGTGCTTTGCACACGCGCCTGTATCTGCACAAGCATCGCAATAATCCATAGAAGCCTTTTTACTCTTTCTTGGGTGACTACCAGGAAGAAGGTCGTTGTCTTGAACGTACTTGGGGTTTGAAGGCTTACCACTTCTAACAAGTTTTAGGAAGGCATTGACTCTAGCCATAGACCATGCGGCCCTACTAACTCCTGGTCGGTGCGAAGTAGAGTAAGCCCCAGCCCCTCTTCTATATACGGCCTTTAGCATACCGAGAGTAACCTTTCTATCGCTTTTTGCGTTATGCTCCTTTACCTTTGTTTTTAGGGAATTGGTAACCCCTTCCGAAAAGGTAACCTTTCCACCAGGTCTTGCCGAGCCTGGTTTATTTTTCTTAGAACCCTTCTTTCTATCTTTAGGTGGGGCAGGTGTACTTCTTGCGTCGTGCTTGCTTGCTTCTGCCCTTTCTTCCTCAAAGTGCAACCACAAATCAAATTCTTCTTCTGCCCACAAATCAAATTCTTCTTCTGCTTCTACATCTACATCCATATTACATCCACACCCTTCTTCGGCTTCAACTTTTTTGCCCCCACGCCATTGTCTACAAGACCAGTATCGCGCCTTGTACTTTGGGCCGGGATTGTCACAATTATGTCTGTCGCGGAAAGCCTTTCTTCTCTTTGGGTCATCCCTCTTAATTTCCATGTTGGGGTCGCCAAATCTCACAAGAACGACATTCCCACTCTCATTCTTGGTGTAGACTCCAAATTTTTTATTGGCCCCAGGAGTACGAAAGGGTTTATTCAGAGTAACGCTTCTTCCTTGATATTCTGCGGCAGTAACGTTTTCTTCTTCATTGTGTTCCCCCCAATCTTCGTAAGCAACTACCTCGCCCCCGCAACCGCACCCGCATGACATGATAGGCTGACATCACTAATGTTTTATCAATGCTTCTTTCTTCTTCGGTAAGAATAATTAGCAAACCACAAGGAGAAACCCCAATTCATGCCGCCTATAATAACAATCATCAACGGTACTAAAGTATTTCCGCCCATAGTGTATCCGCCAACGCCCCATCATAGTACAGATTGAAATTAACGGCGTAGGCATCGTCTACTTTATCCGCAACATCGTAGAAATCCAAATACTTGTAGTCCCACTCCATGTGATAAGTAGTAAAGTTATCTTCAATATCTAGTCCTACCGACTTGTTGCTTGAGTCAAGCAACTCTACTTGCATAGTAAAGGTAATGTTGGCTTGACAAGAGAAATCAACGTCAAACTCATTGTAAACAGATTCATTAGTTTCGTTCCAATAAGATACGCCGTCATAGATATAAGCGTAGCAATCTTCGGTTATTTCCTCCTCTTCTTCTGCGTACTCACAAGAACCATCTTCATGCGTAGCACTTTCGTTGTAGTTAGTAGCCGCAGAATCGGTGCAACCATATACTGCGTTTTCTTCCTCACTTTGGTCATACTCAAAGTCTATGACCTCCATAGCAAACAAGAATATACTACCGTTCTCTACTGTAATACTAATTCTGTGCGTACCTTCGTCAATATTAGGAAACTCAAATAAAGCCGAAGCCGCATTACGGAAAGGTGCGCTTTCCTCTGACTGCGTTTGTCCGGTCATGGTAGCATTGAACCAAACAGTATGTATGGTGTTACACCATGCGTCATCTAAAATATCTACAGTAATATACAAGTCTCCATCAACAATATAGTGGTCGCTTATTACCATCCACTCTTCTTCGCATGGGGCATATGGATTCTTGTCGGGGTTATCTTCAACCCAATCAACAAGACTGTCTACCGCAAAGGAAATAAAACCAACTTCGTTTAGACCTGCGAGCAACATAGCGATAACTGAACCAATTGTTATCATCAATGCTCGTAATTCTTGAAACCGAGCATTTAATTCCTGTATGATATTTTGTTCCTCGTCACCACTCACTAATATCAAAACTGTTACTCTGATACATCAATATTTGCTTATCTTGAATCAGACGCGCCAGGTTGAGAGTTTTCGCGTGGTAACTCAGATTCTATCTTTATAGGTTTACCATCTCTACTATTACCGCCACTTGCAGTAGGTAGATTTAGCATTTCTAGTGCTTGATTAAGTGTAAGTATGCCACTTTGGTATCCCATCGTTGCTCTCTGCATTACATTCAAGGGTGTTTCAGTATCCATCTTATCAAACTCTACAATAGGCAAGTCTTGTAGCCTATGCTCGACTCCCATAAGAGTAAGGTGCATGGAAAATAACTTCGTGCAAGCCTCACGTAGAATTCTATGCATTCTACTAATTGCTTGGACTGCCCACATATTTGCATTAAAAGTAGCGGCAAATGTAGAACCCTTTTCTTGGCCAGCAGCAACTCTCGGTACTTGTAACACAGCGGCTATATCTGCGTTTACGCTATCCAAAAACTCGCTACTATTAGGAAGTGAGTTTTCAAGGTCAATATGATGCAACTCTACATAATGCGGTAGTACAGGAATTTGGTCGCCACGTAGACCCTCAAACAACTTGATAACTTCATCCATAATATGGGTAAGCCTTTCGTTTTGCTCGGCGGGGTCTTGGATATGAGCGATTGCCTCTTGACTTATTGTGATGTATTGTTTTGTCATAGCATCTTCTAAGGAAAGTCTGTTATTCATTGTATTATACTTCATGCGTATGGCTTGTTTTAGTGCAGTAAATCTTGATGCTCCCCACACACCGTAAGTATGTCGGCCTAAGTTATCTACAAACCAATTGCTTCTAGCATCTATCTTTACGTGTAGTATTTCTTTCGCAGGGAATGATTTGGTTTGTAGTTTCTGCTCCCTAAGAACATAGATTGCCGCGTCGGTAATTGGGTCATCTTCTCCAGCGGCGAATAGAGTGTTTAGTGCGCCTCTTTCGTCTACTATCGTCATTTGCTTTACAGGCAGACTTTGTAGTGCGGTAATTCCCATACCTTCGCGCCCCACTATTTTGTTGATGTCATTACCGTACACCATAAGCCCCCTCATAGCGTTTATCAAGAAATCATCCATTTCTATTTTCTCTACCATCTCGCGTATGTGCGAGCGTATGTTTTCATTCTTGGCCTTTTTGTAATTTATTTCGTAATTATTTGCCGTTAATGCTACTGCCCTTACTGCACCGTTCAACTCGGGGTCTAACTTTAGCATATTGTCGAACAAGTCAAACTCGTTATCGTATTTGCTATCCTTTTGTAATCTTTCGGTATCACGCATTAAGTCAGGAACACCAGCAACTGCTGAAAAGGGCTTGTTGGTGCCGACTCTAACGACTTCTTGTGAAGCCTCTACTTTTGTTGGTGCAAAGAAATTATACCACTTGCGCTCGGCCATTAATATTTTCACATAATCGGTGGTTTTTGAACCTTTCGCCCATTTATTTTACTTATTTTAGGTATTTCACAAAAATAAAAAAACGATGTACTACGGGCCATGTGGTATTTTATTTAATTTCTTCAATGGCATTTATTGATAACGACCCAAAAATATGCCTTTGAACAATAAAATTAATTCAGTAAATCGTTGTACTCCGAAGCATTTATTTTTTCTAGGCACATAGGGTATATCAAAGGTATGACAACCTTTAATAGCATACGCGGGGTGGCTATCTTTGTGACCAAGATACAACACGACCAAGCGGCTGGTGGCCCTAGAAGAAACTTTTCGGGTAGAGTAAAATTTAAGGGCGGTCAAGAATTAATTACTAAGTACGCTAATGATAGAGAGTTTGAAAGCGAGAGTGCCTTTGCTCGTTTCCTTAACGAAATAGAGCCTACAAGAAGTGTAGATGGTTGGAGAAATGCTATAGGTAGATGGAAAAAGGCTGGAGGTCAAATAACCTACACCGTTTGGAACGGCAGAAAAAAGACGAAAGAAGATAGAATCAAAGATGTTGCTAAGGTGCCTAAAGAGTTTAGAGAGAAATACGCTATCAAACTACCAACAACGTCACTAAAGTATTATGACAAAGAAGCAGATATGTATGTTACATTTGTACCAAGTGCAGACCGAATGGTTCACATAGATGGCGAGCAACACCGAAAGATGAGAATTGATTACTCTGATACTGGCCCTAGACTTACTGTAGAGCAAATGTCAATAAAGTATGAATTACCTACACTATGGATGAGGGACTATATTAGAGCGCATGAGTGGAAGCAC
>VTLG01008891.1_pt1 | contig 21610 bp, 26 predicted proteins | sample 4694571 | NCBI WGS metagenome assembly VTLG01 (sample SAMN12604809, study PRJNA352737) | marine metagenome | biome: ENVO:00000447; feature: ENVO:00000209|ENVO:00000569|ENVO:01000036; material: ENVO:00002151; isolation source: viral sequences binned using virsorter ... | reverse complement strand
AAAGAATTTTCAGACGAAAAAACTTTATCAAAAATTGGTAAAAGTTTAAATAAAGATCACGCAACAGTATTGCACGGTATTAAAACATTAAATAATTTGATGCTGTACGACGCCAAAATATACAAAGTATATATAGAGCTATACGATCTTTGTAGTAAAATATCTGGTGCAAAGAAAAAGAAACATACTTTATATTTTGAACTGTCAAACAAAATTAGAAACCAGAATAAACTTATAAAAGAATTACAAGAAAAAATAAAATACTATGAAAGCATTGTTGAAGGACATTTTACCGAATCCAGATAACCCTAGAGTTATAAAAGACTATAAATTTAAAAAACTGGTAGATAGCATTAAAGAATTCCCAGAGATGTTAGAAAAACGACCAGTAGTTGTAGACGAGAACAATATGATTCTTGGTGGCAATATGCGATATAAGGCAGCTTTAGAAGCAGGGTTAAAAGAAATAAGTATAATTGTTGCAGACGATTGGACCGAAAAACAAAAAAAAGAGTTTCTTATTAAAGACAATGTAAATTATGGTGACTGGGATTGGGATATACTAGCCAATGTTTGGGAAAATAAAGACCTTAACGATTGGGGTTTAGATGTATGGCAAACTAGTGACGATCCAGATATGGTAAATAAAGGCGACGAAAATTCAGAATGGATTGGAATGCCAGAATTTGAATCCAAGCACGAGGACATAAAAATTATTATAGCGTTTGAAACAGAAGAAGCAAGAGAGCAATATGCGAAAGATCACAATATGCAATTTACGGTAAAAGGTAAAAAGTTCTGGAGTACGACAGTACCATTTAAAGAGGTAATGGACTTGAAGAGTCTAAAGTATGAATAAATACCCTATTTGTATAATATCTAAAGACAGACACGACATCTGTACTACACATTTATTATTTGACGATTACAATATAAAATACTATTATATGGTCGAGCCACAAGATTATGACTTGTATAAAAGTAAATTTAAAAATGTAATTAACATACAAGAAAATAATTTAGGTATTTATTATGCAAGAAATTTTTGTATCGATTGGTCAAAAAAAAATGGCTATGATAAACATTGGCAAGCAGATGACGATATAAAATCTTTTTATTATAGACCAAAAACAGAAAAATACAGAGATCGTATAAAAATTAATAATCCTACCAAAATGTTATTAGAAATGGAAAATACTTCTAACGTGTGTGTTAATTTTGGTGCTTCTTGCATATCGCACGATGGGTTTGTTTTTAGTAAAAAAAATGACATTGACATTAATAAAATGATTTATTGCTTTCAATTAATTAACAATAATACATTTGCCAGATACCAACCAGATATATCAGAGGATATTGATTTTAGTTTACAATTATTATTTCAAAATTATGTAACGTTAATTTACAATACGTATTCATTTACCACACCACAATCTGGATCTATGCAAGGAGGTTGTAATGCATCTGTTGATTATAATAATAATGGCAGAAAAAAACGCAATATAGAATTGGTAAATAAATACCCACAATGGTTTAACGAGTATACCAAAAAAGGTCAATCAGAAATAAAACCAAGTAAAATTTGGCGGACATTTAAACAAGTGCCAATGCAAAAAAAATAATTATGTATCCAGTTTATATTGTGTCAAAAGGTAGATGGGAGAATCCTATAACAGCAAAATGTTTTTTACAAGATGGTGTAGATTTTAAAATTGTAGTTGAGCACAAGAGTATGATAATTATTGCGAAGCTGTTGGTAAAAAAAATGTTCTTAAATTACCATTTAGCAATTTAGGTTTAGGGTCATACCCAGCAAGAAACTTTTGTATGGAACACAGCGAGAAAAAAAAACATAACAGACATTGGATATTTGACGACAACATTGATAGGTTTAGACGAGTAACGCAAGGCACAAGGATTCCTTGTAATGCCAAACTAGCCATAGAAGCAATAGAACATTTTACAGATAGATACGAGAACGTAATTATTAGTGGATTTGATTATTGTAGTTTTGTAGTACCTGGCACGACTGACAATATACCATTTAGATTGAATGTCCACGTATATTCTGCATTGTTAATTAAAAACAATACACACTACAAGTGGCGATTGAAATACAACGAGGATGTTGACCTCTGTTTACAAGTAATGGCAGATCAAAAATGTACATTATCTTTTAAGGCTTTCTGTGCAGATAAACGAAGTACAACAGCCAAAATGAAAGGTGGCAACCAAACAGATTTATATAAAAATAACTCTTACGAGAAAAAAATATTAAAGACAAGAAGCCTAGAAGAAGTTTGGCCGCAATATGTTAAAACAAAAATACGTTATAATAGACCACACCATTACGTAAATTGGAATCAATTTGGACATCCATTAATACGAAGAAAAGACATTGACTGGAAAAACATTAAATTTGACAAGAAAATATCTTTAAAAAAACTAGACACAATTAAAAACCAAAAACTACAAGAACTATATGAAAAGAATAAATAATATATTTGTAATAGGTGGTGCGGGTTTTATTGGTGCAAATCTTATACAACGATTAAAAGGCACATTGTCTAATAAAATTATTTGTTTGGATAATTACTATACTGGTGATCACAATAAACATATTCCAGACGTAACATATAAAGTTTGTAGTACCTTTGACGAGAACGATTTACGAGCTTGTTTTGAGCAATGGGAACCTACGTTGGTTTTTCATTTTGGTGAATATGCAAGAGTTATACCATCTTTTAATGACAGAAGATATGTTTTTAAAAGCAATTTATCTGGCACAGCAAACGTAATAAATTTGTGTTTAGAGTATAATTCAATGTTAATTTATTCTGCTTCTAGTAGTAAATTTGGCGGCAACGAGAACTTATCACCTTATAGCTGGTCAAAAGCTAAAATGGTAGAGCTTATCAAAAATTATGGCGAATGGGGTGATCTTAATTACCAAATATGTTATTTTTATAATGTTTACGGTAAGGGCGAGTGCGCTGTTGGTGATTATGCAACAGTAATTGCAAAATTTAAACACCAGTACAAAAATAATTTACCTCTTACAGTAGTAGGTGATGGCAAACAAACTAGACAATTTACACACGTTTACGATATTATAGATGCATTATTTAAAATTATGGTATATAAAGAAAAAAACCAAGAATGGCATTTAACGAGTGGTAAAACGTATAGTATTTTAGAGGTTGCTAGAATGTTTAGCGATAACATAAAATTTATACCAAAAAATAAAGGTGAGCGACAAAATGTTACAGATGTAACAAATAAAACAAATATTAAACTGGATTGGAAACCAAAAAGAACTTTAATAGACTATATTTTAGGTACAAAAAGTACCTGACAATACATTAAATTATGAACAAAACCGAACACAAAAAAAAGGCATTACTAGATGCATTAGAAAAATCTTTAGGTGTGGTAACAACAGCTTGTAAAAAAGTTGGTATAGGTCGTACTATGTTTTATGAATATATGAAAGACAATAATTTTAGAGAACAAGTTGACGACTTACAAAACGTTGCATTGGATTTTGCTGAGAGCCAATTGCATAAACAGATACAAGATGGAAATACAGCCGCTACAATATTTTACTTAAAAACAAAAGGTAAGAACAGAGGTTATGTAGAACGTCAAGAAATTACTGGTGCAGAGGGGTTACCTAACGATATAAAAATTGAAATTATTAGAAGCAAACATACCGACTAATATAGTTTGTGATCATTTATTAAAATCAGACAAAAAAATTACCATTGAGCAAGGTGGTACAAGATCTGGCAAAACATATAATATTCTTATTTGGATAATATTTTTTTACGCACCGAGCCAAAGAAAAAAAGTAATTACCATTTGTCGTAAAACCTTTCCGTCATTACGAGCAACAGTTATGCGTGACTTTTTAGATATTTTAAAAACGTATGATATGTACAGAGAAGAAAGGCACAATAAAAGTAGTAGCGAATATTTTTTATATGATTCTCTGGTAGAGTTTATTTCTTTAGATGAACCAAGAAAAGTGCGTGGTAGAAAGCGTGATCTGTTATTTATTAACGAAGCCAATGATTTAACCTACGAGGACTGGCAACAATTACTTTTTAGAACTAAGGAAAAAATAATACTGGACTATAATCCATCTGACGAATTTCATTGGATATACGACAAGGTAAAAGTACGTGACGATACAGATTTTTATATTACTACATTTAACGACAATCCATTTTTAGAAGATTCTATAATACGAGAGATAAAAAGGCTAAAAGAAACAGACGAGAATTATTGGAGAATATATGGATTAGGTGAGGTAGGAACTGGTAAAAGTTTAATATTTACATCACACGTTTGCGATAAAATTCCAGAGGAAGCTAAATTTTTATCTTACGGTATGGACTTCGGTTATACCAATGACCCTACAACTTTAATTGGTGTATGGAAACACGACACCAGTTTATACATAAAAGAATTTCTATATCGTACTGGTATGACCAACCAAGATATTGCAAAACAACTAGAGATTATTGGATTAAACAGACGTGATGAAATATACGCAGATAGCGCAGAACCAAAATCCATTGAAGAAATATACAGATTTGGTTGGAATGTTAAACCTGCAACAAAAGGCAAAGATTCCATAAATATAGGTATTGACACCTTAAAGCGATATAAATTATATGTTACAAAGGACAGCCAGAATACAATAAAAGAATTTAGAAACTATAAATGGCGCGAGGACAAAAATGGTAACGTATTAAATGTACCTATAGATCTAAACAACCACAGTATAGATGCTTGTAGGTACGCTACATACACTAAATTGTCCAGACCAAACTACGGAAAATACGCTATACGATAAATTTTCTTATTAACATTTTTTTAATAAGTATTTTTTTATTATATTTATACCATAATTAAAAACAATAGAAAATGAAAAATTTAGTAACTCAATTAGAAAACAGAAAAAAATCTTTAGAATTTCAAACAAGGATGCATACAGGTCTTGTATCTCACAATTACATTGTTGAGGTTGGTGCATATACTGTTGCAAGTGAAAATGGAAGATCTAAACTTGTTAATATTGCAAGTGGTAAATTACCTAGCCAATGGACTATCGAAGGTGTAAAAGAAATTAAAGAAAAATGCAGCTGGGATAATATGCTTGGAAAAAAGATGGAAATTAAAGCAATACCTTATAAAGATTGGTATGCTAAAGAATTGAAATCTGTAAACGAAACATTACAAATCTTTAAAAAATAATAATTATAAATAATGGGGGTGTAAAAACCCCCTTTTAAAAACAATAGAAAATGAAAAATGCAAGAATTAAAACAAGAACAAGGAAACACCTTAACAAAGAAGAGTACTACGTAGATGTTTTATCTTACGATGTACAAAATAATTGTACAGTTGAAACCAAAACTTTCAATACTTCCCTTGATGCGGAAAAATTTGTAAAACAAGTAACATTTCTAGCACCATTATTAGATATAGCAGAAGAACTTTAAAAACAATATTATGAGTTTAGAAGAACAAATAGAAGTAGCAGAAAAAAGAAGTGACAATGCTTACACGGTAGGCAAAGTGAAAGGTATGTTGCGTAATTTAAAAAGCACACCTCACATTGGCTTAACAGGTACGTTTCACCAGATTGACAAAATAATTGATGAACTAGATAATATACAATTATAAAATATTTATTATATTTATACAAACAATAATACAATGAAAATATTTGAACACTTAGGTTACCACTTAGATTTATACTGCAAACACACTTACAAGTACCAAGGATCTGTCAAAATAGACAATCCAGACCCAGACAGAAAGCATAGTTATTCTGGTAGAAAAGTAGAATATATAAATTCTATTGGTCACAAAGGCACAAAGCAAAAACAATTTACTGGTGAATTTCTTACAGAGGTTATACCACTTTGCGGTCGAGTTCTTGGTGATGCAAAACAAGTAATTGCAGCATCACGTATGCGTATGGCAGCATATATGCCAAAACGCAATATGTAACAATATAGGGTTATACACTTACGTATAGTTTTTTTCATTGAATTGTTTGGTAAAATTGGCTACCTTTATTGGTAGCCTTTTTTTTTGCACAAAACTTAAATCATTACGTTATATTAATATGGAAATTAAAGTTCAAATACCAGATCACCTAAGCGAGATAACCATTACTCAGTATGCTACATATTTAAACATTATAGAGCAGTTTGAGAAAATGAAAAAAGAAAGCCAAAATTCAGATGTATTTTATCTGTTAAAAACTTTAGAAATATTTACTGGCATAAATTACCAAGACGGATTGAAATTACGATTGGTAGATGTAAAAAGAATTGTTACTCGTATAGAAAAACTGCTAAACCAAAAACCAGAACTAATTAGAATGTTTACGTTAGGTGATACCACATTTGGTTTTATTCCTAAGTTAGACGATATGACGTTTGGCGAATATGTAGACCTAGATACCAATATTGGTGACTGGAATAATATGCATAAAGCAATGGCTGTTTTATATAGACCAGTAAAAAAGAAAAACAAAGATTTGTATTTAATAGACGATTACAAAGGTGATCTCTACCACGAAGCTATGAAAGTTATGCCATTAGATGCTGCATTTAGTGCCTTGATTTTTTTTTATCGTTTAGGGACGGACTTATCGATCGGTATGACGAAATATTTGGAGAAACAGACCAAGAGCCAAAGCTCGACAGCATCACAAATTTTGGTAGAAAATGGGGATGGTATCAATCGTTCTATACACTCGCTAAGGGAGATGTTGCAAAATATGAAAATATAAGTAAAATGAATTTAAATACTTGTTTATTGCATTTATGCTTTGAGAAAGAAAAAACAGATATAGAAAACCAAAAAATAAAAAATAGTTTTAAAAAATGAGTGTAGGTGCACAAGCATTTTATAGAGTAACACAGACCATTAAAGACGAACTTGTATCTAATGTAAATGTAAATACAGTAACGTATGGCGACATAACAAGAATTGATCTGAGCAAACAAACGATATTTCCTTTATCACATATTATGGTCAATAACGTAACGCAACAAGAACGAGTATTAATTTTTAATCTAACTGTATTTAATATGGATATTGTAGATTATTCAAAAGAAGCGACTACAGATATATTCTTAGATAATGACAATGAGCAAGACGTTTTAAATACACAACTAGCAGTTGCAAATAGAATGATTGAAAAGTTAAGATCTGGAACATTGTACCTAGACAAATACCAATTAGACGGTAGTGCTTCTTGTGAGCCATTTATGGATAGGTTTGAAAACCAGATTGCAGGGTGGGCAACAACATTTACTATACTGGTACAAAATGACATTGACAATGAAGTTTGACAATTTAAAATCTGCGTTAGAAAAGTACAGAGATCTTGTAATTAAAGATGCAAAGCAAGAACTAGCAAGACAAAAGAAAAAAAATACTGGTGGCTTGTATGATAAAATAATAGGTCAAGAAGTTAAAATATATCCAAACAGCTTAGAGTTTAATATTGAAATGCCATATTACGCAACGTTTGTAGACAAGGGCGTGTCTGGAACAGAAAAAAAATATAATACACCATATAAATATACAGACAAAATGCCACCAACCAGAGTGTTTGATAAATGGATTATAAAAAAAGGTATTGCACCAAGAACTGGTGGTGGTCAATTTAGGTCACGAGAAAGCATAAAATTTGCAATAGCAAAAACAATATATAAGAGAGGTATAAAACCAAGTTTGTTTTTTACAAAACCATTTCAGAAATATTTTAAAGACGTGCCACAAGAAATTACAGATGCGTTTGGACTAGACGTAGCAAACTTTATGTCGTTTATTATAAAACAAAACTTTAAAACAAAATGAGCAAGATAAATACTAGATCACCATTTTACGCATCATTTAGCACACCTACAAAACCAAGTCCAGAATTTACTTGTACTATTGCAAATGGTACAGGACTTAGTATAAGCCAAGAGGGTATTATAACAGAGCCACAATTCGAGCAAGGTACAATAGATTCTTTTACTAGTAGCGACTCTGGTTTTGCAGATGGTAAATACGCAGTTGTAACAACAGACACATTACGTACATTAGTTTTTAGGCTTTTAATACCAAGTGGTTTTAGTAATACATCTAGTGGATTTTTAGATTGTACATTGACTTTTACGCAACCTGCAAAAGTAACAACTGGCACAACACCAAGCTGTTCTGGTGGACCAACACTAAACGGGTCAATACCTGGAGTAGCCTTAAACGCAGGTGGCAATACATCTACAATAAATCTAGCATCTTATTTTACTCAAGGCACTTCTTCAATCGCAGGTTTTACGGTTAATAATCCTAACCCAAGTTTTATGCAAGCATCAGTAAGCAGTTCAACTCTTACAATTACAAGTTTAAATAATGGCGGTGTAAAAAAATTATACGTGTCAGCTTTTGACAATGACACAAATACTTGCCGACCTGTGCAAACGATTACAGTAACAATAACAGCCAGTAGTGCTTTTACTTGTACTGATGCAAACTTGAAAGGTGGTAGTATAACTCAAGCAGGTGTACTTACTGACCCTGCTTTAGTTGGCACAATAACAGCTAGAAAATTAACATCTGGAGGGTCAGCAATTAGTGGTCCGCCATATAACGTAGGTGCAAATAGTTCAACAGGCTCAGTTAGTAAAACAATATTTTTTGACGTTACAGTACCGTCTAATTACACAAACGCAGGTGCTACAATAGAATGTTCCTTAGCAATACCACAAGCTGGTACAGGATTAGACGCTATGACTTGTAGTGATGTAACATTAACTGAGCAAAGTATATATACTGATGGAACTATAAAGAAAGGTAAAGTTACTATAAAAGGCACAGAGGGTACAATAGCTAGTTTTGATCCTGTTGATTTTGGTATAGTTAGTACAAGAACAGCTCGTAATATAGATTTTACTATAACTGTACCAAGCGGTTTTTCTAACACAGGCTCTAGTGTAGTCTGTTCGAAACAAGTATTTCAACCACCAGAACTAAATGTATGTAATTTTGACGGTGGCGATACATATTATATGGATTTAATTGGTTTTCCCAGTGAACAAGATATATGCGAATCTGGCTTTCCACGAGCAAGAACTGCGGTATTTTGTACTAGCGATGAGATAGACACAGCATTTGGACATACCGTTTGTATAAATAATCAACCATTTAAAGGCTTTGGACAATTTTATGTAGTAGATACTTTTATAAATAATAATATAGCTAGATCAAATTCTGGAACGTTTTATATTTGGCAAATTGGGAATAATGGTGTCATTGAAGATGTTTGGGAATATGACTGCGAAGGCGGTGGAATAGGTAGCGGTAATTCAGTAATATAATGGCAACACTAAAAACAGCAAATCTAGAAATTTACATTTATACTGGCACGTCTGGTAGCTATTCTAGTACAGATTTAAAATATACTTTACAAAAACAAATAATATCTACAGAAACAAAAATAGTATTTGAATTTGCAGAGTTGGTACGTGATTATTTAAATATGACTTTTAATAATGACTATACATCAATTACAGTATGGGTAACAACAGTTGCAACATTAATAGACGATAGTGGTGTTACATTTACTTATGGAAGTCCAGTTACAAATACATATTTAGCTATGGACGGTTACGGTTATTTTGAAGAATCGATTAACCCTCAATGCTCAACAGATGCATTAATAACAACCAATACAATTTATATACCAGAAAATACAGCAGGTAAATTGCCATTATACGCACCAGGTGTTGGTAAAATTATAATTGACAGCACGACAACGCAGATCACAGATACTGGTAACAGCAACCAAAAAATACAATATGCAACAATACCAGCCAATAGTTCTGAAATAAAAGTTTACGATACTGATGATACAACATTAAAAAAAACTATTACCATAGAAAATGTTTGTGAGCCAAAATTTTCAGTTTTTAAAATAACGTTTGTAAATAAACACGGAGCGTTTGAGGATGTTTATATGTTTAAAAAGACAGTAGAAAGTTTTAGTGTTACAGATGAAAATTATAAAAGTAATATTATTGACAACTCAACAGTAACATACAACACGTATAAGTCGCAACAAACTAGATATAACGTAAATGCTCAAAGTAAAATTAAATTAAATACTGGTTACATACTAGAAGATGCAAACAGCACGATAGAAGAATTGTTTTTGTCTAGGAATGTTTGGATTAGATTTGAAAATAAAACACTACCAGTAGTTCCAACATCAAAAGAATTTACCTTTAAAACAAGTTTGAACGACAAGTTAATAAACTATACCATAAACTTTGAATTTGCATTTAACAAGATAAACAATGTACGATGATAGGTTTACAATTATACGTAGAAAATCAGTTGGTTGAAATGTTTGACGACGAGAGTATTACTCTTACTCAAACAATACAAGACGTACGAAATATAGATAAAATTTTTAGTGATTTTAGCAGAACTTTTAACGTACCAGCTAGTGAAATAAACAATAAAATATTTAAGCATTTTTATAATTACGAAATACTAGAGGGTTTTGATGCAAGAAAAAAGATTAATGCAGAACTATATTTAAACTACCAATTATTTAAAAAAGGTAAAGTAAAACTGGAGGGTACGAGTTTAAAAATTAATAAAGCACATACCTATAAACTTACGTTTTATGGTAATACTGTAAATTTAAAAGACAAAATTGGTGAAGCCACACTAAGCGATTTACCAATGCTTACATCTTTAGAATTTGAATATTCAGACACAAACATCAAATCATTACTTAGTACAGCACAATCAAAAGTAATGGATGGTGAAACGTTTGCAAATGTTTTACTTGTACCATTAATCACACATACCAAACGATTGATATACGATTCTGGTACTGCTGTTGCAAATACAGAAGCATTAGCCAATATTGCATATAACGCTGTTGGTACAAATAAAGGTGTAGAGTTTGACCAGTTAAAACCAGCAATACGAGTACACGCAATTATAAAAGCAATAGAACGTAAGTTTTTTGCTGACGATGGATTTAGTTTTACCAAAGATTTTTTTTCTAGTGCAAACGCAAGTTATTACAATTTATTTTTATGGTTGCATAACAAGGTCGGTGGTATGTTTAGCGATCAACCAGAACAAGTTAAGTTTAGTAGTTTCAAACTAGCAAGTAAAAGTGGAAGAAGAAAAAACTCGGTAATTGATCTTTACAATAATTATTTTATAAATAAAAGTAGACTTTCAAGTGGTGTACATAATCGTAGAACAAGACAATTACGATTTAGTGTAACAACAACAAACCAATCAGCCAATTATAATATATATTTATATAAAGATGGCGAGGAATTTAAATCGTACAAAGATCTAACAGGCGATACATTTCCACAAGATTTCTTTTTTATACCAGATGGCACTTTTACGTTTGCTGTTGAATCAGAAACAGTAGCAACTTTTACAATTAGTCCACGAGTACAAACAACTTTAGGTACAATAGGCTTTACAGGTACTGCGGTTACAATTACAAATAAAAAAGTACAAATTACTGAGCAGTTGCCAAAAATAAAAGTTATAGATTTTTTAACTGGTATTTTTAAGATGTTTAATTTAACAGCTTTTATACAAGACGACAAAAAAATAAAAATACAAAGCTTAGACGATTTTTATAATAACAATACAACAATTAGAGATGTAACAGAGTTTGTTGACAAAGATACATCTACAGTAGATAGTGTATTACCATACAAACAAATTAACTTTTCTTATAAAGGTGATAAAAGTTTTATGGCTAGTAATTTTGAGCAGATATTTAATAGAAAATGGGGTACGTTAAATTACAATGAAAGTGAAAAATTTGATGGTGAGGTTTACGAGATAAAATTACCATTTGACCATTTTATGTTTGAAAGACTTAAAAATGTTACAGGTGGTGCAAATACATCAATACAATGGGGGTGGAGTGCTGACGAAAAACAAAGTGCATATTTACCAGATCCATTATTATTTTATCCTGTGTTAAGTTCTGGAACAAGCATTAGTTTTTTAGATTCAGCTGGCAACGATTCTGAGGTAACATCATATTTTGTACCGTCAAATTCTGTGTATTTAAGTAATACCTTAAATGACGATTCTAGCGATAATATAAATTTCAATGCAGAAACAAACGAATACCAAGGTGTTACATTCGACAAGTCATTGTTCCAAAAATATTACAAAGAATATATCGAAGATGTTTTTGATGTACGCAGACGACTTACAACTGTAAAATCTTATTTGCCAGTGTCTATTTTGCAGAATTTAGTTTTATCAGACAAGCTACAAATATTTAATAAGGTTTATAAGATCAACAAAATTGTTACAAATTTTGAGACGTTGGTAAGTAATTTAGAACTTATTAACACAACGACAGAGCATATACCAATAATCCCACAAAAATTCTTAAAAGTAGACAACGAAATAACAAATTTGCGTGCAGATTCAACAGATTATACAGCAGACAATGCCACATTAACAGTAGATACGCAAAACAATATTGAAGGTCTAGAAGAACTAAGCGTAACAGAAGTTGTGCCAGAAGATGTTAGCATACCTAATATACCACAGCAAGTAATTAGAAACGTACCACTTGTTGTTACACCACCAGTATTGACATATCTTACTACTGCGCCAACAAGTTCTGTGGTTACAATATCTTTTACTGTTACAACTCTAGGTAAAGTTGGTACAACATCACAGATTGACGAGTACGGATTTTTCTACTCGACAACTAAGTCACATTTAACATCAACAGATATAAGCACATTAAAAACTGGCTCTGCTACAAATATTAAATATGAGACCACACCACAGAATAAAAATACATTATCTGGTGATATAAAATTTGAGGTTACAGGACTATCTGCAGGCGATACAATTTATTATAGATTTTATGGCAGAACAACAACAGACTCGTCATTTGATATTGCAAGTGGTGAATCGTTAAGTGCTATATTACACGAACAAGCCACACCAAGTTTAAGTTTTACCACTACAACTAGTACGTATTTATATAATGTACAAAAACCTGGTGGGTCACAAAGAGGGTCTGGAAATACTACATTTAGAATAAAAAATGGTGATGGTACTTTCTTTGATGTAAGAGGGTTTAGTGGACCAAGTTTAATTTCTTTCATTGTGCCTGTTGTTATTGAGGGAGATGCAGTACAATACGAACAACAATTTTATGGTAGTGATTTCACGGGTATATCAACACACAATACAATGAATCAATTTGACGTACCAACTAACAACCAATTTGAGAGAGATTTGGAAACTTGCGGTTACCACGCAACAAGTAGAGAAACAGCAGAGGGTTATGCAAAAAGTCCTTCAGAAACTGGGTCTAGTTTGCCAAATGGTACAAAACTTACAAGATTAGCTTTTTATAACCAAGGCGAAACTACCGAAACAGACTTTGTATGTCAAAATTATAGACCACTAAAAGAGGGTTTTGGATTAATGCAATTACCAGATGACCAATTTGGAGTTTACCAAAAAAATACAGAGAGCAATAAACTGCTATATGCACCAGACGGATTCTATGCGTTTTATGATTGCAACCAAAACGGTTGTTACGCACCGACCGAGGGTGTAAGTGCAGCAGTTGTAGATGGAATAGTAACAAAAGTACAAACCTTTTACTAATGATTGACAATATTTTAACATTACTAGAACTAGCAAAAGAGCAAGACATACGCACAGATTACATTGACCAAGCGTTAGGTAAATACAAGTTGCCATTGTCTTTTAGAGAGATAAAAAACCACATAAACCTACAAAAATGACAGAAGAAGTAATAAAATTGTCCATACAATTAGAGGACGCACAAAAAGCCATAGGCAGGATCTCAGACGAGATGGAAGATTTTAAAAACGAAACTTTAGAATCGCAAAAAGCAATACAAGATATTGGTAAAGATGGTAATAAAAAATTAGGTTTATTAGGTAAAACTGTAAGTAAGGTAGGTAAAGGTTTTCGTGGTGCAGGTTTAGCTGTTAAAGCATTTATTGCTGGTCTTGGTCTAAAAATATTTGAAAAATTTACAGAAATACTAATGCAAAACCAGACCATTGTAGATGGTTTAAGTGTGGCGTTTGGTACAGTTTCAACAGTATTTACAAAATTTATTGATGGTATTGTAAATGCAGGACAAGAATTTACAGCTCTTGGTGATATTGTAAAAAATTCAGTAATGGTGCCAATAAACTTGTTAAAAACTACAATTTTTGGTGTACAGACTGGTTTGTTAAATGCACAATTAGCGTGGGAAAAATCATTTTTAGGTGGTAATGATGCAGAAAAAATAAAAGAATTACAAGCAGACATTGACAGAGTAAATGGCAAACTAGATGATGCTGCTGGTGGATTGGTTGACAACGTAGTTGGTATTGGCAAAGGTTTTATACAGACTGGAAAAGAACTTGGCGATTTTGCAACTAAAGCAATAGAAAATACAAAAGAAATCTCAGCCACACAAGAACTAGCAAACCAAAAAAGAATCCAACAATTAAGAAACGAAACAGCAATAGCATTGGCAGAAAATGACAAATTGCAATTAGAGTTTCAGTTGGCTGCAGAAAGGCAAAGACAGATACGAGATGATGTTACAAAATCTATTGACGATAGAATAAAAGCAAATGACGAATTAAAAAATGTTTTACAAGAACAATTTGACTTACAATTAGCCAATGCACAAAAAGCATTAGAATTGGCACAAGCAGAATTACGAGCAAATCCAAAATTAATTGAAAATAAAGTTGCATTAATAGAAGCAGAGAAAAATCTATTTGACGTAAAAGAAAGTATTGCAGGGTTTGAATCAGAGCAATTAACAAATAGGGCAGCACTAGAACTAGAAGAAATAGAACTAACCAACAGTTTAGCAGAAGCAGAAAATGCAAGAGCGATTGCAAAAAAACTTGCCAATGCAGAAGAAATTGAGGACGAACTGGAAAAATTAGAAAAGTTAAAACAAATATCAGAAGAAGAAGAAGCACTTGAGGTAGCCAGATTTGAGAAAGAAATTGAACGACTTGGCATTGGCACACAAGCAAGACAAGATGCAGAGCAACAATTGTTAGACTTTATGCAAGAAAAAGAACTAGAGCAACAAGATTTTGACAACCAAATTTTTGACGTTAAAAAACAAAGAAGTGACGAAGAAGAAAATATGGAACAAAAAGTTGCTGATGTAAAAAAAGGTCTTGTAATGGACGGGTTAAGTTTAATTATTGCAGCAGCAGGTGAGGGTAGTAAAATAGGTAAAATGGCAGCTATTGCACAAGCTACAATTTCAGGTATTGAGGGAACTATCAATGCTTTTAAAACTGCACAAGATTCACAAATTACTAAATTTTTTCCAGCATATCCTTTTGTACAAGCAGGTCTTGCAGCAGGTTTCGCAGCAGTAAATATTGCTAAAATAAAATCAACACCAGCAATGGGTGGAAGTGGTGGAGGTAGTGGACCATCAGCACAAGGACAAGCACCAGCCTTTAATATTGTTGGTGAAGCACCAGAAAACCAATTAGCAACAGCAATAGGTGAAAAAGATCAAGAGCCAGTAAAAGCATTTGTTGTTAGTGATGACGTAACAACAGCACAGGCATTGGATAGAAAAATTGAAAACAATGCATCAATATAAATACAAAAAAAATAATACAAGCGTTATAATAATATGAGAATAGTTGAGTTAGTAATTGATGAACTAGACGAAAATAGCGGTATTGACGCAATCAGTCTGGTAGAGAATCCAGCAATAGAAGAAAACTTTTTGGCATTATCTAAAGATAAGGTATATAAGTTTGCAGAGGTAGATGCAGAAAAAAGAATACTTATGGGTGCAATACTTGTTCCTAATAAACCAATATACCGTAAAGATGGTGACGAAGAATACTATATATATTTTACAAAAGATACAGTACGTAAAGCTTCTGAGTTGTATTTATCAAAAGGCAACCAGAACAATTCAACGTATGAGCATTTTGAGAAAATTAATGGTGTATCATTGGTAGAATCGTGGATAGTAGAAAATAAAGAAAAAGACAAATCTTCGTTATATGGTATGGATTTACCATTAGGCTCTTGGGTTGGCTCTGTTAAAGTTTACAACGATGAGGTATGGAACGAGTATGTAAAAACTGGACTTGTAAAAGGTTTTAGTATCGAGGGATACTTTGCCGATAAAGCAGAGCGCCCTAAAGAGCAAATAAAAGACAGTTTAAGTAAAGAAATCGAAGCTGGTAAAAAATTACTAAAAATAAAAGAAAATTTAGTACGTTATACTTTTGAAACATATAACGACTATCCACAATCAGCAAGTAACAATGCAAAACGCGCAATAAAATACAAAGAAGAAAATAATAGTAAATGCGGAACTAGAGTCGGTTGGACTAGAGCAAGACAACTTGCTGAAAAAAAAAACATAAGTCGTGACACAATAGCACGAATGGCTAGTTTTAAAAGGCATCAACAAAATAAAGATGTACCATATACAGAGGGTTGTGGTGGTCTTATGTGGGATGCTTGGGGTGGCTCTAGTGGTATAAACTGGGCAATAAGTAAACTTAAATCAATAAAATGAGATCATCAAATAATGGACGTTACAGCAGTCCAAAAGGTGGCAAGCGTGGTTGCCTATGCAAAGATGGTAAAACGTACCATAGAAAGTGTTGTGATGGCTCATATCAAGCACAAGGTATAGGCTCTATTACAAAAATTCCAAATTAAAATGCAAATATTTTTTTAGGTGCGTTATATTATATAAATACATATAACGTTAAATAAATATATTTATGAAACCTACAGAAATGCTTACAAAAATAACTTCTCTGTTAAGCGCTAAAATAGAGCTTGAAAGTATGAAGTTAGAAAATGGTACCGTACTAGAAGCAGAAAATTTTACAAGTGGTGAAAGCGTATTTATTGTCACAGAGGACGAGAAAGTGCCTTTACCAGTTGGTGATTACGAACTAGAAAATGGTAAAATGTTAATGGTTGCAGAAGAGGGTATTATCGGTGAAATTGCAGATGCAGTCACAGAATCACAAGAAGAAGAAACAGAAGATCTAGATTCGCAAGTGGCAACAGGCTCAGAGCCAAGAGATGTAGAAGCAGAAAAAGATACCGAAGAAGAGCCAAAAGCAAAAAAATCTAAAAAAGATTTATCAGATGAAAACGAAGCTGAAATACAAGAAGAACAAAACCTCGAAGAACACGAAGAAGAAAAGGACGAGATGAACAAAATCGTTGAAGAGGTAGTGGCAGCAGTTACGCCTATCATTGATGAAATGAAGCAAGAATTAGCATACGTCAAAGAAGAACTCGGCAAAATGAAAGACGAGGAACTTGCAAAACAAGAAGTTAAAGAGCAACTGTCTTCAGAACCAGCTACAAAAGCAATTAAGCACAATCCAGATGCAAAAACAGAAAACAAAAGGAAAGTGTTTAGTAATAAAAGAAACGCCAATTCCACAATGGATAGGGTTTTACACAGAATGTCTAATATAAATAATAAGTAAAATGAGTACAACTACAACTTTTTCAAACGACGTACAAAGAAAGTTTGAAACAACAGAAGTGATCACAGAGAGCAAAGCGATTACAGCAGCAGACAGCGGTAAGACCTTTTTGATTTCTGGGACTGGTTACACGATTACACTACCTGAAACAACTGCAGGTGTGACCTTTAAATTTAAGGTGGTAGCAGCTTTTAGTACTGACACAGTTATACAAACTGTTTCTACTCAAAGAGATACAATAAGTGGATCATTGATCGTTGCAGGTGCTGTCGTAGACGCAGATGCAGTAGATCGTGTTACATTTGAAGATGGTGCAGAACGTATCGGTGATTTTATAGAACTATCTAGCGATGGTACAGTTTATACTTTATTCGGTAATGGTGCGCAATCTTCATCAATTACAGTTGGCGAACTATAATAATAACTATTTAAATATTTTAAAATGGCAACAACAACATCAATAACAACTACCTACGCTGGCGAATTTGCAGGTGAATACATTTCTGCAGCTTTACTTTCTGGTACAACGTTGGCAAATGATTTAATTACAATCAAGCCTAACATTAAATTTAAAGAGGTTATGAAGAAAGTCGCTACAAATGACATTGTCAAAAATGCCACTTGTGACTTTGACCCAACCTCTACGGTAACATTAACTGAAAGGCTACTTACACCAGAAGAGTTTCAAGTAAACTTACAGTTATGTAAAAAGGACTTTATTAGTGACTGGGAAGCAAACTCAATGGGTTTCTCTGCTTACTCTAATATGCCTACAAAATTCTCAGACTTTTTAATTGCACACGTTGCAGACAAAGTTGCACAAAAAATGGAACAAAACATTTGGGGTGGAACTAATGCAAATGCTGGTGAGTTTGACGGATTCAGAACTACACTACTAGCAGATGGTGATGTAACTGACGTAGGTGCAGGTGCAGCAGTAGATTCGTCTAACGTAATTGCTAAAATGGGGTTAGTGGTAGATGCTATACCTAGTGCAGTGTATGGTGCAGACGATTTATATATCTATGTATCGCCTAATGTTTACAGAGCATATGTAAGAGCTTTAGGTGGTTTTGCTTCTAATGTTGGGGCAGCTGGTACAAATGACCAAGGACCACAATGGTTTAACGGTGGTGCATTAACCTTTGAAGGTATTAATGTAGTATTGGCACAAGGATTAGCTTCTAACACAATGGTTGCAGCAGAAAAGTCTAACCTGTTTTTTGGTACTGGACTTATGGCTGACCAGAATGAAGTTAAAGTTATAGATATGGCAGACATCGATGGCTCACAGAATGTTCGTGTAGTTATGAGATTTACTGCTGGAATACAACACGCTATCGGAAGCGATATTGTACTGTATTCTTAATAAATTAATTAATTAACCAAGAGGGTGGGTAAGCCAAGTGCCTACCTACCCTTTTTTAATACTATAAAAATATGGCTTGCTTACTCACAAAAGGACGAAAATTACCTTGTAGAGATACCGTTGGTGGTTTAAAGTCAGTTTACTTTACAGATTATGGAACAATGGGTGCACTTACAGTATCTAGTGGACTTGTTACTGCAATGGCAGGATCACCAACTGTATATAAATTTGATCTTAAAGGTAATTCGTCTTTAGAACAAACAATCACAGGCTCAACAGAGAATGGTACTGTGTTTTACGAACAAACGTTAAATCTTACATTGACAAAACAAACCAAAGAGGCACAAGAAGAAATTAAATTATTAGTTAAAGCTAGACCTCACATATTTGTTGAAGATTATAACGGAAATTATTTCTTAGTAGGTGCTGTACACGGTGCAGAAGCCAATGCTGGTACTATAACAAGTGGTGCTGCAATGGGTGATTTAAGCGGGTACACGCTAACCTTTACAGCACAAGAAACAATACCTGCATACTTTGTTACATCAACAGTAGTTACAGGTGCAACACAAGGCACACAACTTACACCTTGATTAATTTTAGTTTTGGAAAAGGGGGTAATATCATTATTACCCTTTTTTTTTATGCAAAAAACAAATATATTGCGTTATAATAGTATGAAGATTTTGACAACTAGTTCCTCAGCACAAACAATTAAGGTAATACCACGAGAATATATTACAAGTGGTACGTTAAGTTTAAGGAACGATACAACAAATGTTGATAAGGATTATAGTATAAGTCCGAGTACTGTAGATGACGATTTGGTTTTTACTGTTACTTTTAGTCCTGTTCTACAAGAGGGATTATACTATGATTTTACTTTAAAAAATTCATCTTCTAAAATTATTTATAAAGACAAGATATTTTGCACAGATCAAACTATCAACCAAGCTAACAATAATTATTATACTGTTAATAGTGGTGTGTATACCACAGAAAATAGTTTTGATGACGATTACATAACAATATGAGTATAAAAATAGTACAACTAGGTAGTTATACCACACCAGAAATAATAGAGGTAAAAAATAGAGATTGGGTTGCGTATGGCGAGGACAATGACTATTTCCAGTATTTAATTGACAGACATAATGGTAGTCCAACAAATAATGCTGCCATAAATGGTATATCACAATTAATATTTGGTCAAGGTTTAGATGCTACTGACAGCAATAAAAAACCAGACGAGTATGCGCGTATGAAAGGTTTATTTAATAATGATTGCGTACGTAAACTGGCACACGATTTAAAATTACTTGGTCAATGTTCAATGCAAATAATTTATTCTAAAGATAGATCGCAAATAGTACAAGTAGAGCATTTTCCGGTAGAAACTTTACGTGCAGAAAAAAATAATGGTGACGGTGAGGTAGAAGCATATTACTATTGTCCAGACTGGAAAAAGGCAAAACCGAATGAAGAACATAAAAGAATACCAGCATTTGGTATGTCACAAGAAGGCTTAGAAATTTTATATGTAAAACCATACAGAACAGGATTTTATTATTATTCACCAGTAGATTACCAAGGCGGATTACAATACAGCGAACTAGAAGAAGAAGTAGCAAATTACCACCTCAACAATATAATGAATGGTCTTGCACCGAGTATGTTAATTAATTTCAACAATGGCATACCTACGGAAGAAGAACGTCAAATGATTGAACACAGAATACAAGAAAAATTTAGTGGTACATCTAACGCAGGTAAATTTATACTAGCATTTAACGACAACGAATCACAGGCAGCATCTTTAGAGCCAGTACAATTATCAGATGCACACAATCAGTATCAGTTTTTATCAGACGAATCAATGCGTAAAATAATGGTTAGCCATAGAATAGTATCACCAATGCTATTAGGTATAAAAGACAGTACTGGTCTTGGTAATAATGCTGACGAGTTAAAAACAGCTAGTAATTTAATGGATAATACTGTTATTAGACCATTTCAAGATTTACTGGTAGATGCATTTAACGAGATCTTGGCTTTCAACGATATTAGTTTAGATTTATATTTTAAAACTTTACAACCTTTAGAATTTGCAGACCTAGAAAATGCAATGACCAAAGAACAAGTAGAAGAAGAAACAGGACAAAAATTGTCATTAGCAAGTAAGGTTATAGATGGTAGAATGGCATACGACACACCAGAAGAAGCAGAAGCTGTTGCAAAACAAATGGGTTGCAAAGGTTATCATACACATACATTAGACGACCAAAGCTGGTATATGCCTTGCGAAACACACGAGCTAAAAGATGCAGACGACCCTTGTTATGACGGTTACGAGCAGTATGGTATGAAACGTAAAAATGGTAGACTTGTGCCAAATTGCATACCTATAAAAAATAGCGAAGAAGAACTTAAGGAACCTTGCTGGGACGGATATGAAATGATTGGATTTAAAACCAAAAATGGCAAGAAAGTACCAAACTGCGTACCAATAGATGCATCCGAAGAAGAAAAACTAAAAGAGCCTTGCTGGGATGGTTACGAAATGATAGGTTTTAAAATGAAGAATGGTAAAAAAGTTCCTAATTGTGTACCTATAGAAGCATCAAAAGAAATAGAACAAGCAATATTATCG
>VTLG01007944.1_pt1 | contig 21610 bp, 31 predicted proteins | sample 4694571 | NCBI WGS metagenome assembly VTLG01 (sample SAMN12604809, study PRJNA352737) | marine metagenome | biome: ENVO:00000447; feature: ENVO:00000209|ENVO:00000569|ENVO:01000036; material: ENVO:00002151; isolation source: viral sequences binned using virsorter ... | reverse complement strand
GTAAATTCATCTGACAAAACATTTCCAGAAACATTAAGAGTTATTCCACCACCTTGTGGACCTTCTAAATTTTCATCAACAAGTGGTGTAACTTGCACTCTTTCAGGACCAGCACCTTCACCTACCATCATCATTTGAGGACCATCAGTAACAAAATCAGCACCATATTGTGCAGCTTCAATAGCATCAACTTTTTTCATTCCTTCTGCAATAGCTTTAGCTGCTGCTGCAAGACCTAATGCTTGGTATAATATAGGGTTAGCAATAGCTTTAGGGGATTGTGAAAATGACCTATATGCTGCTTGTGCAGCAGAATATGTATCAACAAGAGTAACAGTTTTTTGTGCATCTTTCCATGTATCTTTATTTTTAACTGAAGCCTTTTCTAATTCCTTCATACCTGATGCAGTTGTTTTCATAGCATTTTGTCTATCCTGTTCAGCTTTTGATACTAAACCCAATGACCTTGCTGCATCTTCATTATTTTTTATAAAATCTTCCTGAAACATATTTTGCTTTTCTTGTTGTTCTAAAGAGTTTAACATTGTTTCATTATATAATTCTTGTTCTTCAGCTACTAATTTTTGACTATCTGGTAGTGCTTCATATTTATCTAATAAAGCTTGTAAAACAAGTGCATAACTACTTCCTGATTCAGCTAATCTAAAAATTACTTCATTAAGGTCACCACTTGCTATTGAGTTTGCTATTTGTTGTGCAGTTAATTCATTTGTTGATGCAAATAATTCATTTTGAACTTCTGATGTCTGTTCAACTCCATCAGCATATAGTTTATTTGATTCATTAACTTGTCTTGTAATTTCATTTAATATTCCAAGAGTAGTTTTGACTTCTTCTGCTGTTGATTTATTGTTCATTAATGCTATATCTTGATCTGATAAAAGACCAAGTGTTTCCATAGCTAATGCTTTATATTTATCTTGCCAAGTAAATAATGATTGGAATGATTCAGCTAAAAATTTAACTGCTTTTGCAGATTGTATAATAAGTGGTGCTAATACTGAACCTAATGCTTCACCTGCATCACCTATTGCATTACTCATTTGGTCTAAAGAGCCTGTTAGTGTATCTGTTTCTTCTTCTGAAAAACCTTTAAATTGTTCTCTTATAAAATCTATACCCTCACCTGCTTTTAATTGTTCTGCTGTAAAATCTTTAAATGCTGCTGGTAGTTTTTCTCCAAGTTCACCCTGCATACCACTTAATGTTTTAGTTACATTCATTACAGAACTTTCTAATGATATTCCTAAAGCAGCAGACAAATCAACTGATGCTTGTATTATTTCTTTTGTTTGTTCTGTTGATATTCCTAATGATTTAACATAAGCCTGTTGTGCAATAATTGCTTCATCACCAAACCTTGTATTTTTTTGTAATGCTTGTGCTTGTTTTATAAGTTCTGATGTAGAAGCACCTGCTGCAAATCTTAATTTCTTTTCTGCTAATTCTTGTTTAGCAAACAAATCAATAGATGATTTAATTCCATCTAATAATGCTCTTGTTCCAAAATATGCTGCTGCTGCAATACCTGCTTGTTTAGCAAGTCCTCCTAAAGAACCACTTACACCTTTAATATCTTTTTGTGATTTTGCTGCACCTTTGGTTTTGACATCTATAATATGTGTATCTTTTGTTGGCATTATTCTTTACCTTTAGCTTTCATCTTATTAAATTCTTGTTCTATAATCATAAAATCTTCAATTATTCTTGCTGGTGTTTCATTTATTGTAGGGTATGGAGGAGTGTTGAAAGTCTTTGAAAAGTTATACTTCTTAATTATTTGTTGATAATCTTTGTTTAAAAGTTCATATGTATTACAAAAATAGAAGTGTTCAGTATATAATGTTTCACCTATATCACCAATATTTCTTTCCATAATTTCATTATAACACATTTCAAGTTCTCTGTAAACATCTTTTATTGATTCAAATAACTTTCTTTTACCATCAACTGGTGATTTAGCTTTATATGGATATTCAAACCCATTATCACCATTATTATGTAAACCTTTTAATGAGATCCAGATATTAATGTAAAAGATTACTTCATCAATTTTTTTTTATTGATAATATTTGAAATCTCTATTGCAGCTTGGAATATCTGCTCATTTGATAATTCATTGATTTGATCATCATTCATATTAGTTGCAAGTCTTATAACATTAATAGATGGTCCAAATATCCCAGTCTTATCATTAAACATCTTATATAAAAAAACATTTAATTCTTCTCTTTCATCAAGAGTACAATCTTTTACTTCTATTTCAAAAGGTTTAAATCCCTCACCCTTTACTTTTACTTTCATCATGTCCTTATCCTTTATTTTTTAAAACTATGCTGTTTTAATACTAACAATAGTGCTTGAAGTTGCACCTGAATATGTGCATCTAAATGGTATTGTTTGTTTCCAACCATCATCATCAAAACTTATTCCTGCTGCATCTATATATGCTTTTGGTGCATCAATTTGAAATACATCACCTGCTGATAGAGCCAAAGCCTGTGCTGATGACATATCAGCATCTATTGCTTCTAAACTTTCAGCATCTCTTTTACAAGTAAGTGAACCTGTTACTTCATAACCACCAACAGAATAACCCATAGGTCTAAAAGAATTATCATTGTCAAAGCCAATTCTATTAACAGGTCTTGCTATTGCAAGTTCAAAGCTATATAACAACAAATCTTGTGCATTTAATGTTTCAACTGTTAAGTCATGCATATTAAACATTGTAGTTTGGTCTGATATAGCAGTATTTACTCCACTTGTACTTTCTAATGTTAATGCTGCTTCTGTTGGAACATAGGCAGTTTGGAATGTAGCTGTACACATTACAACACCACCATTACTTCCTATATCACCTGACAATGTTAATCCTGTGCATAAACAAGAAGTAAAATACATATCTGTGCCAGTTCCTGCATGAGTAGAATTTTCAAACCACAATGTAACAGGAACAGCATTACTTTGACCATGTCTAAAATCAGTTACAGAAGGCATAGAACCTATTAAAGTGTTTGTTCCATCACCATCACCAAACAAAGCCTTACACACTCTATTTATTGCCTGTGCTGTTGCATGAAATGTAATACTTACATCAAACATTCTATCATGTCTTTGCCATTTAACCATGTCATCAGATTGTGTAAAAGCACCACTTCCTGTTCTTGGAGGTGCTACACTTAATGAATGTTTGTGTATTTCATCAAATGAATAATCTGTTACAGGCATTTCAATAGTTGCAGCACTATCTTCATTAGCAGGTGTTCCCATAGTAGCTTCATCACCAATAATTACCCTTGCATTTTGTTTTGTTTGAAAAGCTGTACTTAAAGCCATTATTTTTTACCTCCTTTACTGGTATTTTTTATTTCTATTAAATGTTCCTTTAATTCATTAGGAACAATTTTTACTTCTACTTCTAATCCTTCCATTAACCATAAATGTTTTGATGCAGAACCAAAAGCATTATAATTTTTTGTATCATCTAAATCTTTATAAGATGCTTTTGCTTTATATTTTGCCATACTTCTCCTTAACCTAAATTATTTAAATGTTCACAACTAAATCCCCAACCTGCTATGAAGTAATCTTCAAGTTCTTCTTCAGGCTCTACTGCTAAATCTAAATTACCTATATTTAAATTATATGCATCTACTCCTGAAGATAATGATAAAGTTGGATTATCATGTACTAATGCTTCTAATATGCTTACTTGGTTTAATACATAATCTTGGAATTGAGCATTATTTCTACTTAAAAAATAATATCTTATATCAATATCAAATGTCCTATGCTCTGAAAATTTAGTTACATCTCCTTGTGTTGATCCTAATGGAATCAACCTTATAAATTGATTTGCTTTGCTTGTATCATCAAAACCACTAAATACTGGACATTTCATCTCTGCCTTTATTTTGCTCATTAAAGCTGTTAAAATTTGTTTCCATACATTTGTATAGGTTACTGCCACTATCTAACCATTTCAATAGTGCTATTGCTCTTATTTGTTTGTTTTATATGCTTACCATATACTTCTATGTACCAAAAATTTGCAGAATTTGATGTGTTCCCTTGCCACCTTCCAAAAAGACCATTAAAAATATGCTGCATACCTCCAGTAATTATTTCTGGACTTGTTGTAGCACCCTCTAATTTATTGTCAGATAAATAACTAACAGTAAATGTAGAAGTCCCATATACTCCTGCTGTATCAATATCAACTTTTAGCAAATCATAATTTTCTCCATGATATTCACCAGAAAGTTCTACTAAATCTAAACCTGCATCTGTTACACTTCTATATAATATTTTTCCTTTTTTATCATTAGCATCAATCTCATTAGACAATTTATAAATACCATCATTTAATTTGTCAATCAATCCTGTTCTATCAGCATTAGTTACTAAAGAATAATAATAGTCTGCTTCCTCTGATGCACCTTCTTTTGCTCTTATAAGATTAGAAGCAGCAACATAACAAGCTGATTTAATTAGAATAGGGTCATATTCTTCTGATACACTAACAGGAGTAGTATCTATGTCAATTTGTTTTGATTTTTCAATAGGTGTTGAATATCTTGCATCTAAATAATTATGTAATTCAAGTGAAGCATCAACTAATGATTGCTCTAAAAATGTGCTAAAGTCTTGCCCTGCTTCAAACACCTGTTCATTAATTGTAGTTGAAGAATAATTGCTATTATAATATTCTACTTGATTTGTTGCACTTGCATAAAACCATTCTCCATTGCTATCAACAGCACCTGATGTTGATTGTGCTGCTGCAATTTCTTCTCCATTAACAAACAAAGTATCTACATAACCACTATCTCTAAATAAATGAAGATTACCTGATGTTAAAGTTGGAAATATTTGCACTTTAGAATCAAAGTCATTTACTCTATTAAAGTATTTTGTTAAATCTGATATACTTGCATATCTAAAATTTGAAGCCATCTATTTCCCTTCTATCCAAATAATATTAATTGTACTTTGCTATTTTCTTTAGTATTAACACTTCTTGCATCTATTTGTGCTATTGTATTAATACCATTAGTTATAGTAGATATTCCACCACTATGTGCTGAATGTGAAGAACCATTTATTTTAAATTCTGCTTCAGGTAATTCTGGAATATGCCAACTACAATGTCCTTTTTCATAATCTATAATACCTACATTATTCCCCATATACTTTAAATTACCATTACCATCATCAAATATAAATGCCTTATCATTTGTTTCTGTTTTACTGCTTACAGGATCATCAATAGTTTCAGGTGCTAAACTTGAAGGTGGACCATATACTATAATATCTGTTGCACTACCTCCATGTGATGAACCTAATAAGTCAGGTTGATCACCACTTACTCTTGCAGGAAAATTACCAACATCAAAAGGTGTTGTACCACTTGCTGATACTGATATACCTACCCTTGTATCTGAATGATTTGAATGTGATTTAACTCTTACATCTCCATTAACAATCCCAATGCTAACCTTTTTACCTTTTAGTCCAGATGATGTTGTATAAAATTGTGTGTCTATTGCTGCTTGTATTTTAGGTAATACTGCATTTGATGAACCTGCAAAACTTGTATCTGAAGCTGAAGTTGTAAATACAATAGCAGTTTCTGATGATACAGAATCTATGCCACCTACATTATATTCATCAACAACTAATGTAATAGAATATTCTTGACCACTTGCCAAACCTGTTTCTGTGGTAGCAGTTATACCTTTTAATCCCCAATCTAAATAGCCACCTTCTGTATAAAATGGTCCTATTGCAATACTACCTGCAACAAGTCCATCTGCAAGTCTATCTGCTGTTCTGGACTTTGAAAAGAAAGCACCTTTTTGAGAAAATCTACCACTTCTATCACTCATACATTTACCAACATCAAATGCTAACAATTCATTTCCAAAGAAATAATTAATAACATCATCATCAGAATGAGCAACAGATATACTTCCCAATAAACCTTTTTCAACAGTTAAAGTGTTAGTTGCTGTTGATACCACCCTCATCACTTCTGAACCAATTAATATTTTGTCATCTACTTTGAACCATTTATCTGCTGCTGCTGCTGCACCATCTATGGTTATATCTGTTTCATCTATGTCTTGATCCTCATTAAGTAAAGCAGCTGCTGATATTGCTGCATATTCATTACCACTATTAATATCTTTTGGTTCAACAGAAATGACACCATCTCCTGCATTTGCTGCTGATTCTAAAGTAAGTCCAACACTTGGAGAATATGATACAACCCTTGAATTAGGCAAATATATAAAATCATTTGCTGGTAATAAAAATGACCAAGTTCTATATCTTGTAGCACCACCACCACCAACATCAACACTATTAGTTATATCAGTATCACTACTATTTTTCCAATCAAAAGTAGAAATAGCAATTTCAGCACCAATATTACTTATGTTTTTAATAACTATTGCTTTGGCATTAGCAGTTGTTAAGCTACCTGCACTTTTAGAAAATTTAGCTATATTTATAAATGCAGCTGCATCTGTTAAATCTTGTTCTATTGCAAATGAATCTGTATAATCTTTATTTGTCAAACAGGTGTATGTGGTATCTCCTGTTATTGTTAAACTTGTTGATAATTTCTTTTTTCTTGCCATTTCTCTCCTTTAACCTGTGATGTGGTATTTCAGAATTATATTTATACTATGGTCTGAATTAACTGAATCTTGTCTAAATGTTGCTAATATAACTTTACCTGCTGTTACTGCTGCACTATCAACAGTCCATGTTGATTTATATGCTTGTTCACTTCCATCTCCTGATACATCTGAATTGTGTGCAAGTAATACTCCTGCTGTTAAACAAGATGTGCTTCCTGAAGTAAAAGTATAACTCATTAAGTGCATTCTTGTAGTATCTCCAGTTGCTGTATCAGCACCCTCTATTGATGTTACTGAATCTATACTTATAGCATCAGGTAAATATAATAAACAAGCTGCTATATCTGATGCTCTTTCTTTATTTGCCTCTGCTGTTGTAAAAGTTGTATCAGGGTCAGTACCTGTACCTATTTCAACTGGATATAGTGTAGTAGTATATCTAAACCCTATTGGTACAGCATAATGTATATTTGCTTGATATGCTGATAGTTCAACAGAAGATTGACCAAAAGTAGCATATTGAGTGTTAACATGAACACCTAATGCTTTTACTGTATCATTAGTTGTATCTACAACAAATTTAGCATTAGAACCACTATCTAAAACACCAAAAGTAGATGTTGTATCTTCACTTGGTGTTAAAGCCAATTCTTTACTTGAAATTCTTACAACAGAATCTACACCACTTCCTGATTTTACTGCTCTTGCTGTTCCATCAACACCACTATTAGAATTATCTACATATAAAATGTCTTTGTATGTTTCAGATGGTGATTTTTTTATGAAACTCATAAATTTGTGCCTTTTATTTGATTATAATATAACATATTATCTAAAATTTTAAACATATAAATTATTCTTCATTAACTATTGTTGCAGGTAAAGCTGTTGCTTTTATTGCTATTGGCTGTGAATATACATTATCTGTCCTATCAACCCCATGATAAAGCCATACAGTTGATGATGAACTTGCACCAGCTATCCAATATTGATATGATGTTCCTGCTGTTAATCCCTCTACTACCCAAGGAACATATATAGCCACATAATCAGTTTCATCAGGTTTGATACTTGGACCATCATAAGTGTGTATAGCATTTACTTCATTATATGTTGCATTATCAGATAATGAAAATGCTACTGACCTTGAATTAGCCTGAAATAAAGCACTTAAAACAATCTCAACTTTACCACTTGGAGGTGCTACAAAAGATACATTTAATTTATTACCTTCAGCTGTTTCAAGTACAGTCATAGAAGTAGTTATTCCAATTGTTTCATTTCCTGCATCTGCTGTTAAATTTCTAAAAACACTATATCCAAGTATCATTCCTGCATAAGCAGAATTTTCAGCACTAAATTCAGTAACAGTTCCACCACTTACAGTTCCTGCTACCCAATTAGTTGCACCCATTGTAATCTTATCATTGGCTTCATCTAAAGTTAGCATTTTATCTGTACCTACATAAAAATCTAAAACATCATCAGAAGTTTCAGTTATATATGTGCCAACATTAGTTCCATCAAAACATAACTTATCAGTTGCATCTATTAGTATAAATCCAGTTGCTGGGGTGAACATAATATTTCCATCAGCATTTAGGGTTAATTTGGCTCTTTTTAATGAAGGACTGCTATCAAAAGTTGCAATAGTTGTTTCACCATTAGTATCAACAGTTAAAGCACAAGAATCATCTGTATCACCTGCTTTATAAAATTTGGTAATACCACTCACAGGATCAAGTATTATATCTCCATCTATATCTAAAGTTAAATGTCCTACAGCAGCAGCAGCATCAACAGTTGATATTGTAGTTTCTCCATGTTCTCCAACAATAGTTTGAAAATAATCCCCAGCAGAACTTCCTCCTCTTTCATACATTCTAAATATACTATTTGCATCAATTTCTCCTCCAAATGAAAAGAAATTAGCTGTTGCTCCATCTATTTTCCCAGTAAAGCCATCTGGTTCACCATCATCTATTTTCATAGTAACATGACCTACAATAGTATCTAAACTTGCAATAGTTAAATCACCACTTGAATAAGCAACATCTGATAAATCATTTAAAGCTATTGTTTCTGTTATATCAGTTACAACAGCAGAGCCACCAACATTTATAGCTTCTGCATTAATAGTACCCCTGACATTTAATTCAGTTTCAGACATTTCAAGTGGAGAAACCTTATCACCTATTTTAAGAGGTTTTAGATCAGATTCAAGAGTGCTATCATCACCTAAAGACAAGATATTCTTTCTTATTCTCTGATATGTGTTTGATAGTAGTTTTTTTATTTCAGCTATATTTAAAGCCATTATTTCTTTTCCTCTAACTTGCTTAATCTCTTGTCAAGTATCTCCACCTTCCAATCCAGATCATTTTTGTTATTAACATAATCACTTATATTATCTAAATCATATTTTTTTAATATCTTCCTTAAAACAAGATTAATTATCTTCTTTATGATTATGCCTTGCAACATTAGTTATCAGTCCTTAAAGGTAACATTAGTTATCAGACCTTAAACCTTCTATGAATCCATTAACTGCTGCACCTACTGTATTTTCAAGTAGATCCACAAAGTATGGTTCAATAGTTTTGTTCCATACTTTTCTTGTTAGTTTCCATTTAGCTAAACCAAGAGTTAATATGCTACCTGCATAATAACAAGCTGATTCTACTGTTTCATAAATTGATTCATTTGGTATCTTTTTAAGTATAAATAATACTATTGCACTTGCACCACCACCTGCTAATAATCCCATATTGTTTGCTAAAAATTCCATTAGTTTTCATCTCCTTTTTGTATCAAAGTTAAGTTATTTATAAATGCTTCTAAATATTCCAATCTTTCTATTATATTGTCATATTGTTTGCTGGTAAATACAGGAGGGTGAGTATTTTTCTTTAATGTTGCATTATCCTTTTCTAATTCCTCTATATACTTACCTTGTTTGTTTATTGCTTCCCATAAAATGTTTATCTGTTTGTCTATTGTCATTTCTTTTTTAATCCATTACCACTCAACTTTTGGATTATATTTGATATAGACCTATAACTACCTTCAAGTCTTGATAATTCTTTTCCAAAATCTACTTGTAATTTCTTCTGTGCATTGATAAGACTTATTACTATATTTTCAAGTCTTTTAGCTTGTTCATCTAAATCTTTCTTTAAATCTTCCTGAATCCATTTGTTCTGTTTCCAGATAAAGAAACCAAAAGCAAAACACATTGTTATTGGAACACCAAATGTTTCTAATATTTCAAACATATTCATTATACTACCACCTTAAATATTGTTGTTCCCTGATTTAATTTATCATGACTTTTAGCATTATATGCTTCTAAAGATTTATCTATGTTGTATAAATCATCATCATAATTCTGTAAATCTATTTTAATTCCATCTCTGTTACCATTCTCATAAAATATATAACAATTCTGAGATGCTCTCCCTGCAAGATTCAATGCTTTTTCACTATAATCATTAGCACCTACCATACTGCTACTCCTTGAAAAGTTATCTCCTACTCTTGCTGAATGTATGTGTCCAAAGATTACATAATCAACATCAACTCCTCTTGCTTTGTATCTACCCATAATCTGTGTTATGCTTGTATCTATTCCTTTTTTAATAGCACCATTACCATGTAATACCAACAGATTTTGTCCTGCAACCTCTACTACTATTTCTGTTGGATCACCATCTATAAAATTAATATCTGAATCTTTGAATATATACTTTAGTATTTGAAATATAGTATAATCATAATTATCAGATGCCAACATCTTACTCCAACCCCATTCCTGTTTAACTCTTGATTCATTTCCAGTAACACTACATATAGATACATTGAAGTGTTCATTTAATTCAAGTATTATTTGTTGAAATATATCTACTGCTAAAAATGTAGCCTTTGCTCTATTGGTAGCCATTGATAATAATTCATCTAATCTTCTATCACTATTAAGCAGATCCCCTGATTGAACTAATAACATATTACTTATATTTTGTGATTTAAAGTACATAATAGCACTTTTAACAAAGTATTTACATCTTTTAGATGCAATAGTAAAGTCATACTTATTATGCTCTAAATTAACCAACTCATTAAAATGGACATCACTAAATTGTAAAACCCCAACTGCACTACTTGTTCTTTCATGTGGTATAGTAAGTGTATTTAATTCATAATTGTCAAAAATCTTTATTAACTCTTTGTTGTACCTCTTAACTGCATTTTCAATTCTTGCATATTCTCTAAATGTCTTTCTTTCAATCCTGTTAATGTCTTGGTATGATTGCTTCTGTTTAGCAAGTTTGACATTTTCTGTGAGAATTTCTGCATCATCTGGAGATAGTGGATATTTGGTTTTATGTTTACATTTCTTACAACCATATCTCTGTTTATTATTATCCCAACCTTGTTTTACAATTTGAGCAGAATAACAATTTGGACAGATTAAATCCATCTTACTCCTTCATAAAAAAACCTATTATACTTGATACAACAAATGCAAATGTCATGCCTATACCTCTGATCCAAGATATAGCCACTTCATTCTTTCTAACTCTACCATTTAATTCTTTTAAATGTGAATGATTAGAATCAACTCTTTGTTTAATGTATTCTAAATGTGTTATAATTAATTTGAAATCTTTATCCTTCAACTTTAACCAACCTCTCACTTAATTCTTTTGCTCTATTGGGTGTTTGCTTTGCCCATAGACTATCAAGCATTTCAATACTTCCTGCTGTATATTTACCAGATTTTATATAAGATAATGTTTTTTTAAAGTCAAAAAGTTTGTAGTGTAATTGATAAAACATATTCTGCAATATGTTCTTAATTTCTTGTGGTTGATCATCATACCATTTTAACTTTCTTTGAAGAATACACTCATTAGTGATTAATTTTCTTTCAAGAATCATATCACATATATCCTCATCAAGTTCTAATGCTTCAACAAGAAATCCTATTCCAATAGTCAGTTTTCCAAGAGTATCACTATATGCTGTTTTAGAATAGCCTTCATGCTTTTTAATGTCAGCTATTAAAGACATTACTTATATTTAACACCAATTCTGATTATCAAATCTGATGTTGAAGCACAATTTATAGTTTCATCTGCAATTCCAACAATATACAAACTTGTGCTAAATGAATTTCTTGCCCAATTATAACCTGATACAATAGAACCTATACCATCTGTAGCAGGATCTGTTAGCATACAAGTATTAGCATTATCAGTAAGTCCAGAAACCCAATCACCATTGGCAATAGGAATAGTTGCCTGTACTTCTTCTATTACACCAATAGCAGCATCTGCTGTTGCATTAACAGTTCCAAATGATGTAGCTATAGGTGTGAAATATAATGTAAAATCAGAAGTATTAGCAGCTACCTTGTCTATTACAAATAAACTTACTATTTTAGCAGAACTATTTTTACTTGGGAAAAAATCAGGTATTTCAGTTGGACTAAACAAGACATCACCATCACTATAATCAGGAGTAGCTTGAACTGTTGGGATAACAGTAAATGTTTTATATGTACTCATTATACTTCCTCTACTTTCCAACCTTTTTTCTTATAAGATTCTACTACTCCTTCTAGTGCTTCTCTCATAATGACATTTCCATTAGGTTTAGTAATTTTTAATTGCTTCAACTTTAATTCCTTTTTTACTTCCTTCATTGATTCTTTTTTTGCTTCTCTCATTTATTTCTCCAGTTAAGGTTTTATAATTTTACCATTGTCATCAAAACTTATTCCACTAAAAAAACCAAGATTATCTGCACCTTTGCCATTTTTGTTTCTATCTATTCTATCAGTTACTTCTTGCATATAATCCATATACTTCATCTTTGAACCTTTATAATATGCTTGTTGTCCTTTGTCTTTATCCTCTGATAAACATAGCTTATTATTAGGATCTAATTCACAACCAAAATCTTTATTATTTAGATTTCCAATATCTTTTTTTGGTTTAGATTTTCTTATGATATTTTTTTTACTTAACATTTTATATTGGTAATTTGGGTGATGCTCTGACAACACCACCCAAATATATTTAAAACAATATAAGCTATTAGCTTATTTCAGTATGTATTTCTACACCATGCAAATCAACTAATTCAGAAGAAGCCCAATAACCATTAGCTACTAAATTTGTTGAAGCACCAAGTTCATTTCTTTCAGTTGCAAGTTGAATAAAATTACCTGCACCAAAATCAATGTAACCACAACCCAATGCAGTTTTAGCATAAATAGCACCCTTTTTTCTACCTGTTGATCCATCAATTACTTGTGGAGAAGTGTAGAAAGATATACCTGCTATGCTTGTTACAAAACCTGCATTATAAAACTGCTCACCAACTGATATAGCACCACCATGTGCAAAAGCACCAACACTTGAACTGGTAGCTGTTAATGCTAATTCATTTGATAAACCAAATGATCCATACATCTGTTGTGGATGTAATACTGCACTATAAGGTCTTGGTGCATCATTTGTTTCTAAAGAAGCTACTGCATCCATTATATCAAGGAATCTTAAAGAATCATCAGAACCTTTAGATGTTGCAAAGCCATCATATAATGCACAAATATTTGCATCAAATTCTGCTGCTACTGCATTACCAAGAACTTGTCCTGCATTAACCATTAAAGCATCAGAGTTACCATAAGCTGCTAAATCTGTAACTCTTGCATTAATATGGTTTCTTAATACTTCAACATTAGTTGCAGCAGTTGTAATACTTGTTGCTGCTACTTCTGTATCTTCATCACCAGTTGCTTCATTTTCAACTGCTGTTACTGCAAGTTTAGCATAAACAGGAAATTGAACTGTATTACTACCTTTTACTGCTGCTGCCATTGAAATTGTAGTTGGAGTAACTGATGCTTTATTAAATTGAACTATTGCTGCTGCTATGGTTTTTCCTAACCCACCAGCTGCAATCCCTACATCTGTGTTTGCCATTACAAACCTCTATATTTTATCTGTCTTTCAAATGCTTAATAGCCTTCATTTTGACAGGGAATTATTTAATAAAGTTGCTTGTATTATCTTCTATTGATTTTTCAGCACCCTTTGGATCTTTCATTGCATATTCTTCCCATGAAGAATATCCTCCCATATCTCCTGCTTTGCCACTTGTGGCTCTTGCAGATGATGTTGATGGTGCATTAACATTAGTAACCTTATTAACATAAGTTTCAAGTTTATTTAAATCACTCAAACCATCTGCAATAGATTTATCTGTATCATCAGTTAGTTTAGACATTAATGATTCTCTTTTAGTAGTTTGGTATAAATCATACTCATCAGATTTTACTTTAAATGAATCCCTTTCTTTAGTAACAATACCAAGTGCTTCTTGTAGTTTACCATCTTCTACAAGTTTAGCTTGTGCTTTGTCTTTAGTAGTTTGATTCATCTTTTCAATCTGTGCTTGTAGTTTACCTACTTGACCAGCAAGATCATTCTTTGCCTGATTGACTTCTGAAAATCTATCATAGGGTACATTTTTATTATCAGCTTCTGTGCTTTGATTTTTAGCCTGTGGTTCTTCAGTTGTTTGAGTATTGCTATTTTCTTCTGACATTTTTTACCTCTGTTTGTTGAGTTTTAGTTGAAAATTCTTATTGATAATATAATTAAATTATCTTCCAATTCTATAAGTTTTTTTACCCTTTGGTAATTTCTTATTGATATATAATCTTGATTCTTTACTTAAATATTGTATCACTTTGTCTGGTAATGGTTGATTAGATGCAGATAATACTCTACCCATATCCTTTAACCATTTTATCTTAGCACCTTGTGCTGCCCAACCAAATTCAAACCCTGTTGATGATATTCTCATTATTGAACCAAAATCTTTATATAAATCTCCTGATAAAACAGGTGCTGTTGTATTAGCATATTTATCATCTTGTCTTGGAAACATTTTTCCTTTTTTAGCCTGACTATATGAATAACCTTCTTTAGGTGCAGATTGTCTAAAAGATTTTTTAACATTCATTGTTACCCATTTAGATCCATAAGTTGAATAACCTTTAAATTTTTTACCTTTAACATCTTTAGCATCATCAAATATATGCCTTCTATATCTATCTCTTGTATTAGGTCCTACTCTTGTAAAGAATGTTTTATCAAGCATTAGCTATTCTCTTTTCTGCTGCCTTCTGTTCATTGAAACCTTTTCCTTCAGTAGATGCTATTTCCCACTTGTGTCTGCAATTAAATCCACCACCATCAGATAAAGGTGCTGATCCAAATTGTGATATTATCTGTGCTTCTGTTAATTCACCAGCAGATGCCATATCTAAACACTCATCTCTTGTTCTATCATCAACAGGTCCTATATAAACATACTTGGTATTGCTTGGTACATTGTTCATCATCTCATTTGTTACCTGTCTTGAATAAGTATTAAGTGTAGTATTAACTAATGTTTGCATCTGTGCATTAGATACACTTGCATTTATAACACCATCTATAATATCTGATATTGGTAATCCTGCTTGAACACCTTTTACTATCTGTGTTCTTATGTGTCCTGATATGGACCTGATAATAGAGTTATCAAATAGTTGCTCATTAAGAGATGCTAATCCAGTTAGTATTTTACTATCTACTTTAGCAAATCCTATGGTTGATTCTAATACTCCTCTGTGTGCATTGGCATATACTGATGTTGCTTTTTGTAGTTTACTTTTTAATGTTCCTTCAATATCAATAGTAGATACTATTTCAATAAAAGTTCCAAGTGTTACTGTTCTTTTAATATTGTATAAATCAGTAAGTATCTCTGCTCTTGCTTTATCAACAAGTCTTACAATTTCTTCAGAAGCAATATCTATTTGTCCTTGATCTGCCATTATTCAACTGGTTTAGCAAGTGCTTGTAGTAATGTGCTTTCAGGTGTTTCTACTTCTTCAGGCTCACCAAATGTAGTTTTCTTTTCAGCAAGTATTTCTTCTGCTTCTTCTCTTGTTAGGTCAGGATTCTTCTGGATCATAATATCAGCTAAATCAATTAGTCCTTTAGATAGTTCCCATTCCCACTTCTCTCTTTGTTCTTGGTCTGATAGTATATCTATTGATTCAGCAAAGTCCACATCTTCAAGTTCACCTGCATCTTTACCAAGTTCTACTGCTATCATTAATTGTTCTAATTCAAACAATTCAAACTCTACATTTCTCCATCTTGTAACATCAGACTTCCTATCATCTTGTAGTTCTTGGTTTCTCATTCTTAATGCTACTCCTGATTCAGCAGTAGTTCCTTCAACAAAACTTGTGGGTAGATGATAGTTTTGGGATAGCATTTTGTATGATGATTTTATTGATTCATCAAGTGCTGGTATTGCATTGGGAGGAGAAACTATACTGATAGTACCATCTACCCCAAGAAAGTTAATTTTGTCTTGACCTATCTGCATTGTGTCTTTATCTATTCCTGCACCATTAACAAACATATATCCAAATGATTGGAACATAACATTAGCATTTTTGTTTGTTTCTGCTACATTTATTTCAAGATTAGTAGCAATCAGATCATTAGAAGCATTGGTATCAAGATAGTCCATCTCTGGTTTACCTTCTCTATGACATTCAACAAAAGGCAATCTACCATAAGGATTAATCATTTCAGGATTATCATCATGTGTATAGAACTTACCATTGTTATCAAAAGTAAAGGTATGTTCTTTATCCCAATACACCCATAACTCTGGAGTGGTATCAAGTACAGTTGCTCTTTTTGCTATTGGATATACAATAGCTGTTGGTGATAGTGGATCATCTTGGAATATAGGTTCATAATCCCATATAATGTCATATTCAATACAACCACTACCATCTTCTTTAATCCTCCAACATGGTTTAAGAAGGACTGCATCAAGCAGATTAGTTATTCTTTCTAATCTTTGTAGTTTCAAATCTTTATTTTTAAACAGATCAGGAGTATCTTCTTTAGTATATAATCTTTTAGGTGGTGTCATATAAACTAAAGATATTCTATCAATAACTCTTTTAGTTACATTAACATTACCTGTAACAATTTTAGATAGAGTAGATTTACTAAAGTATTTAGAAGTATATTCAGTTGAATTACCCTTGTAGTAATCCATAGCTTCATACCTTGATTTTTTCCACAGATTCTTTCTTTGCTGTGAAATATCCCACTTACTTGTTAAGACTGCCAGTTCTCCAACATTTGGAATCATATTCTACTCCTTATTATCTGTCTTGTGTGCCTAACACAGGTTTCACCACAGGGAACTCCCATGATACACCATAGCCTAAAGCATCTGTTAAGTGTGTTAAGTTTTTGTTTGATTTGTCTATTTCTCTTGTGCCTTGTTTGTTAGTAACCTTCTCAAGATCACTTATTAATTCTTTACAGGATCTGTCTATTAGTATATTGTTTTTAGAAAATTGTTTATTCATAGCATTAACTCTATTAACTACTCTTGGATTGATATGTGCAACATTAACTTTAATATTATTCTTTCTTACTATATCAATATCAGAGTATTGTGCTGATGAGTGTCTTGCTGTTCCTGTTGCATCAGGATATGCTATATAGATGTTTCTTGGATATAATTCTTTAATAGTATCACACATTCTTTGTGTCATTAGATCACCTTCTCCTCTGTGATGTAATGATATTTCTTTGACCACTTTAATGTTAGGTGCTTGTGTGTATTTTTGCCAGATGACTGCACATAATGGATCACAGTTCCAGTCCATACTGATTCTGATGGGTAGGTTAGGGTTATAGGATACTTGACCTGTGTGCTGTTCTCTATTGAAACCATAGTATGTACTCCCTTGTTGTAGGTTAGTAAACTCTCCATTCATATATGCTTTTAGTAATCTTTCATCATAAGTGTTTCTCATAAGTTCTAAATAAGAATCAGGTAGATACTTATTATCAGTAGTCTTTCCATGTACTATAAACCTATCAGGTCCTGCATCTTCAACAAATATCTTATGACAGTAATGATAACCCTCTGGTGATGATACTATGAATATTTCACATTCATCTGATCCTCTCATTCTTCCTACTGCTTTCTTAAATGCCATATCACAGTTCTTCCAGCTTTCCACATCAAACTCATCAAAGCCTATATATGTAAGTTCAGCACCTATAATTCTTTGTGGCTTCTGTAACTGATATAGTTTGATTACACCATAAGGTGTTTTGAATTTATGTTTAGCTATGTTGTAAGTGTGTGGAATACCCTTACTTATTAATAGGTCTTTGAATGGTTCAACAAACAATTCATCAGCAAGATCATAGGTGGGATATACTACCCAACCATTAGATACTCCTTTATTATTCTTCTTTGATATATGATTAACAAATGTCTTATGTAAGAATACATGAGTTTTTCCTGATCCATACCCTGCAATCAATCCATTAATAGGTTTCTTACTGGTAAGGAAGGACCATTGATGAGGAAAGTAATCTTCTTTATGTAGCCTTAAATTATAACCCATCAAATTCTATTTCATCTATTGGTTTAATTAGTTCTACCTCCTGTTTCTCTATGTAACCTCTACTCTTACCTTTGGTTTTTAAATAGAAAAGTATAGCAATAGGGTTCTTACTATTTATCAGTTCCTGTAATTTGCTTTCAGCATTATCAATTAATCCTTCTTCTATATCTAAACAGGATTGTTTAAAATCTTCATCTTCTCTCCATCTATAAAATGTTTGTCTTGAAATTTTAATTCTTCTACATGATTCAGCAACATTACAATCACTATTTTCAAATGCTTTTAAAAACTTTCCTTTTTTGTCAGAAATTGTAACATTTGTAACATTAGATTCTTTATTTTGTGTATTTTTTGCCATAATATGATAAGATAATATAACAAATTAATTTTATTTTAAAAACATTAAGATTTTCTAATCACCATAGTATGACTTTCTTTTGCTTTGATTTGTTGTACTTTTAAATCTAAATATTCAGGTGCATCATCATAAATGAAATCTTCTGATACCATAGCATCTATTAATTGTTTACAACCACCCCATACATTGTCAGTATCATACAATCTACCTTTTTTATAACATAGAATAGATACAGTAAACTTTTCTTTTTCTTTAGTTTTTCTGATCTTCCTTAATCTCATTTGATTTCTAATTAATAATGCCCAGATTTGCTTGTTTTTAGACTTAACTGCCCAATGCTGTCTATCTAACTTATTCCTACTTGGTACTTTCATTTGTAATTCCATTATATCATGCACATAATCTCCTTTACCATAGTGGATAGTTTTTTATTTTCTTTTTTCTTTCTATATAATTCTTCTTTGCTCTACTATGATGACATGATTTACATTGATGTTTATTGTGTCCACCATAAGAATAATGCAATCTTTCTTTTAATGTAATCTTCTCATTACAATGCCTACATATACCTTCTTTAGTAGATCCTCTTTTTTTAGGGAATTTAGCTTTATTGTTTGATCTTGTAGATTTTAAATAACTCATTTTACAGGATACTTATAATTACATACATCACAAACATATATATCATCATCTCTTTTCATAGCATTGTTTCTTTCACACATCTCACATGGTTTGTTTTTTCTATGCTCATGGTATATAACAGATTGAATTTCCTCTAATAAAACTTTAGTATAAGGATAGCCATTGTTCCACATTTTATCCCTATTTTCAGGTTTTACATCTTTTATTTTCTCTTTACATATACTTATTATATCATTTAATTTAATCAACTCATGTTTTTCAGCTTTTGCATAATAAACATATATCCAAACTGGAAAAGTTTTATTCCAATACTTATAACCCTTAACATCAATATCTTTTATTTTAACACCATCAGCAGCACCTATTTTAACTTCAACAAAACAAAAATTAAAACCTTTACCATATATAATATAATCAGGTCTTTTCCTTAATAGTTCATCATCTTCAGTAAATTCCTCTTTCTCATATTCTAAATTCTCATTATCATAACCAAATCTACCAAAAGCAATTTTGTTTCTTTTGAAATATTTTACACATTCTATTTCACCTATATTAGGTTTTTTCATTCTTACATCAGTAGGATCATTGTGATTCATTTTTTAAATGTTCCTTTCAATATGTTTTTAATATCCTTGAAATCATTATCATCAGGTGCATTAGCATCTACTTCTCTTTGCTTTTTTAATTGGTCCTGATATTGTTTATCTGCAAAGTCATCTTTCTGTTTTACAATCTTTTCTTCTTTATTCTCAAAACTCCACTCAAAACTATTTTTATGCCAAGTAGCTAACCTTCTTTTAATATCAAATGTTTTCTGCATCTCAAACTTCATCTTTCTACCAGACATATTTTTTTCAGTCCAATAATTACAGAACTCATCAATCAAATCTTGTTTGTATTTGTTTTTACCAACTTTAGAAACTTGATTAATAAAACTTTGTTCTTTATGCTTCTTTGTTTCTTCTTTATTCTTCTTATTAGTAGTTGGTTGTGAGTTGGTTGTAAGTTTCTTGTGAATTGCTTGTAAGTTGGAATCTTGGTAACTATCCCAATTTAATAGAGTTATCTTAGTTAGTTGTTTGTTTGAACTTACATTAATCATACCATCATTTTTTAACAATTTTAAGAATGTTTTTAGCCTACTATTTCCCCACCCAAACTGTTTACAAAGTTTCTTTTGTGATGTTATCATCTGCCCTTGTTTTAGTTTATATATTGTGCTACCTATAACAACCTTTGCATCATTGTAGTTTGCTTTTAATAGTAGCCATATAAATGCTTCAAAGTTAGAATATACCCTGCTTTTCTTTAATACAGGATTAGAATTGATTTGTCTATATAGTTTAATCCACCCACTCATATTGTACCCCTTTTAAATTTGAGCCACATTTCAGAACTGCCCTGAACCCTCAATGCTGGTAGCATTGTGTATCTCTCTTGATACTTATGTGGCATTGTTTCTTTTTGGATATGGTTTACTATTTTTTTTTAATAATTTAACCATCTCTCTATATGTTTTATTTTTCTTACCAACAACAGTAGCATATTTTCCTCTTGTTGGTCCTGCTACTAATTTATACCCACTATAAATCATCTTTTGTTCTTCTGCTTTAATTTGCTCTTTTGTTGCTTTTAATTCAGGGTTATTTCTTCTTTGAAAACCTGAAACACATCTTGTAACAGCAGTATTTATATCCCACCTTTTTCCTTTTTTATCTATCCACTCTCTGGTGTCTTTATGCCCTAAATAAACCCAATTACAGGCTTGATATATAGTTCCTATTTCTCCTGCCCTCCAATCTGAAAAAGCAACAACATACATAGGGTTTTTATTTTTAAATAATAATTTTAAACTATTTTGTATTAAATATGAGCCACCCCAATCAGGACACCAATGAACACAAGCACCTCTACCTAAACATATTGCAGGATAATTCCACAAAGTATATCTACCACCAAATTTTGATGGAACAAAACAAACAACACCAGCTAAAGCACTACCAAAATATAATCCACAATAATTATTACAATTTGCTGGTAATGTTCCAAGCCATTCATATTTAATTATTACAGGCAAGGCCTGTTGTCTTATTACTTGTTTTATAATAGCATTAGGTTTTGATATATCTATATCCTCCCACCATTTACCAAACAGATTATGAGATTCTTCAATTTCCATTTTTTCCCTTATAACCCTTTGATGTGCTTTTCTTACATTCACAGCTTTATTCCAGTAAGTTCTTGAATTTTAGTTCTATGCTTTGCAGATGGTGTGCAAACTCCTTTGATCCAGTAATGTACTGAAACAGATGATACACCACACTTTTTAGCTAAATATGCAGCAGGTCTGTCATTTATATTTAACCACATTTTGATAGCATTTATTAATTTTGTATCCATATTTATCTCCAAGTT